>Ga0210057_1000994_pt1 | contig 44603 bp, 47 predicted proteins | sample CryGeyCG2114_010_2_FD_183968 | JGI IMG/M metagenome (GOLD analysis project Ga0210057, IMG submission 183968) | Groundwater microbial communities from aquifer - Crystal Geyser CG10_big_fil_rev_8/21/14_0.10 (SPAdes) (version 2) | ecosystem: Environmental > Aquatic > Deep subsurface > Groundwater ...
AAACTGAGATTGAAGCAGTTAAGCCGATTATAATTAATGGGGATTTGAAAAAAATTATTTAACATCGCACAACACCGAATATCTGGTTCCGCTTCGCTTCACCCATATCGCTATCGCGACATCAGATATTCGGGAACGTTAGCTGAAATCTTCTTTTGATTCTTAAACCACAAATATATATGAGTACAGAAAATTTTACCTGCCCCTACTGCGGCAGACCAACAACAATCACAGACCCAAATAGGTTCATAGACTGGAAAAAAGTAGAAATTCGAGAATCCACACTTGGTGATGTGGGCTTTTTTACGCGTGCCATCACCTGTCCGAACGAAGAGTGTAAGCAATTTTGGTTAAAATTTCAACTGACTGATGCGCTAAATAATAGTGGCACCAATTGGAAATGGCAGCCTCAAAATATTATTCAAGAATGGCAGCTATTACCTGAATCAGAAGCCGTCGTACTTCCAGACTATATACCTGAAGCTATACAAAATGATTACTATGAAGCTTGTCGCATTCGTCATTTGAGCGCCAAAGCTTCAGCAACACTAGCACGAAGATGTCTGCAAGGTATGATCAGAGACTTCTGGGGTATAAAAAAAGGACGTCTAATTGACGAAATAAACGAATTACAGGACAAAGTTGATCCGTTAGTCTGGGATTCAATAAATGCCGTCCGTAGCGTTGGCAACATTGGCGCTCACATGGAAAAGGATATCAATTTAATAATTGATGTTGATCCAGATGAAGCAAAATTGCTTATTGGTCTAATTGAGCAACTAATCGAAGATTGGTACATTGATAAGCACGAAAAAGAAAAACGACTTACCAAAATCAAGGCGATGGCAGATGAAAAAAGTCAAAAGAAAAAAGCCCACGAAGAATCAAAAGAAGACATCAGCTAACAGCGTATAACAGACTCCGCTTCGCTACGTCCAAATTGCTACGCAACTTCTGTTATACGCGAACGTTAGGTGAAATATTTATTAAAAATATGGAAAAAGATGAATTTGAGAAAAAAAAATACTTTTCCGATAAATTGTGGGATTTAATTATTGAAAGACATAAAACAATTATTTTTATAATCCAATTAATAATTGCATTACTAGTAATTGCAAGTTTTGGAGATAAATTAGTACCGGATTCGTCTTTTATTATAGTTAGATCATTGTTAATATTTCTACTTTTATTAACCCCCATCATGTTAATTGATTATTTATCAAAAATAAATGAGGGTTTATATTCATTATCCAAAGTATTGGAAGACGATAATGATAAACATAAAAGATGGTATTCAAAGATAATTGACGGGTCAAACTGGCTTTATGCATTTATTGTTATAATAATTATAGATATTATAGCTGGAATTATTATTAACCACACAATGCTGACCCTTTTATTATGTCTAATTCAATTAATATTTATCGGAATAATTGTATTTTACCAAAGAACAAAAAAATAAAGTTAAATTTTTAATAAATACATCACCTAACACTGGATATCCGATTCGTGACTAAATAAAATAATTTTTTATGATCAAGCATATTAAAAACATACTAGGGTATATATCTGGGATTGTTTTTATTATTCTAGCTTTGTGGATTGTTTTTGCTATACTTGGCATAATGCGTCTAGTCGGAATATTTATTATCCCTATCGCTATAATAATAAGTCCAATTATTCTATTATTTAGATATTTATTGAAAAAATAATTTTATTTGATCACTCATCCAAATCCTGTATACTCAGGACTTCGGATATCCAGAAAACATTGTCCGACATACACTTTTCTCTTTTTCATTTTTCTTTCTCGCTACGCTTAATTGAATAAGGAACAAAACAAAATTTTTTCATTTTTTTATTAGGGGAAATATGGTGTCCTGCCGTATTCTCGGCAGAACTATTGACTTATTAATAAAAAAAAATGAGTAGTAATGTGCTAAAATAAAGCCATATTTAAAAAATACTTAAATTACTTCAGCCGTATGAAAGACATTATAACAAAACACGTTCTTGAAATTCGTTACGAACCAAACCCTGGTTTCCTGGACAGAAGAGGTGGTATAGCATCTTCCTTATCTCCAAAAATTTTTAGACATTGGCGAATAAGCGAAAATCAAATTGAACTCTTTAATCCTGATAGTCAAATAAATGCTTTCTTTAGTTACAAAAATATTGGCCTATCTAACATATACCCAGAAACTACAGAAGAATTCATTTCTACAAGCAAAGATTTAATAAAAGAAAGTTGGACCCATTTTTCGTTTAACAAAATTCAAAGAATTGGAGTGCGATCTGGATTTCTCTGTCCAAAAGATATATCTTTTAAAAAATTGTTTAATTCATTCAATAAAAATTTTGTAAATAGCTCATTCGTGGACAATCAATCTATTTTTGGGACTGCAAAATTAATTGATATTGGATTAAATTTAAATTTTTCCGTAGGTTCAGAATACTTTAATATTATGACAGGGCCAATGGAAAAAAAGCAGATAAAAGAATTTTTTCCTGGTGTAAAGGACTTACCAGATCAAGGTGTTTATCTAGAAATTGATTATTTCAAAAATGAATTTAGCCCTTCCTTAAAACAAAAAGATGTATTAAACCTACTAGATAATGCCATCACACAAGGTAAGTCAATATTTAATACTATATCAGATCTAGTTGAAAAAGGTTATGAAAAATGAAATAGAAGATACACAACCAATTAATAGTGATTCTGAAAATCAAAATAAAACTATTGATGTTTTTGATGTTGGTGGAAAAAAAATCGACAAAATCATATCTGATAAAGAAAAAAAAGATCTAACCCCAACAGAAGAAGCTGATATCGCGTGGCGAGAAAGTGAAACTGAAAAGAATAGCGTTAAAACTCAAGTATGGAAAGCATTCAAAAACAGTATTTATCCGCTAGCTAGTTTAATCGGCTTATTACTTACAATTCTAGCGATTTTTTGGGGTTATAAAATTAGTAGTATTTCTGAACCAATTGGTGGTATTAAAACAGATATAGAATATTTAAAAAACTACAATAATCAGGATGTAAAGCCAGCAATAACCAAAATCAATGAAATTAAAATACGTATGGAATATATTGATAATAATACCCAAAAGACACAATGATGTGATGTTTAGAGGTAATTTATGTTCACACTTTTGACCACAATCACATCCTCCGCCAAAGGAATAAAAAATCATTATCTTTAATAAGCTATATTTAATACTTTAAAACAAAAAAACTATGGAAACTATCGGCATAATTCTATTAGCTATAATAGCGTATTATATTTGGAAAATTTATAAACAACGAGAGGAAGAAAGGCAACAGATAGCTGACGAAAAATTCGAAGTTCAACAAGAGCGAGATAAGAAAGAAGAGTTTAAAGATTACCCACACCTAATAGGAAATGTAAATTACATATGGTTAGAGCTTTTCGGTAAATTATATATTGAAAAAAATATTCCACACCTAAAAGCTGCTTTTATGATATATTTCAAAGAAGCTAATAATACAAAATTGGATATTATGGAGGTGGATGGTCTATTTTACTCACTATGGGATATTTCGGAAGAACTTCTTGAACACTTAGAAAAATATCACGAAAGCTCTAAACATGAATTTGAAATAGCTATAGTAGCCTACTGGCAAATTGTTGCAGAAAAGGCTGAAGATTTTGTAGGGAAGGATATCGAAACTATTAAAGAAATGTTCCAATCTGCTCCATTTACAGATATAGAAAAAATACCTTTTTGGTTCCCTAAAAAGTCTGATCATCCTACCAAAGAAATTTCATTTACCAAAGAAGATGGTACATTCCCCAGAGAATCCAAAGGATCAACAATTATACAGAAAAGACTTAAGGATCTTGGGCTTTAGTGATGTGTTTGGGACGGAGGGAATTCACCCCTTTAATTCCCCTCTTCCCTCCGCCCAAATATTGAAAAAAATTTTGTTTTGTGTGATATAATTGAGCAAAGCGAGAAAGAAAAATGAAAAAGAGAAAGGTGTACGAAACCCCGCTGCGCTCTCACTCACTTCGTGTAGTTCGGGTCGGACAACACTGTATATGAGGTTCGCTCCGGCTGTCGCTCTCCCATATTTTGCTTCGCAAAACATCTCATATACAGAAACATTATATGAAATTTCACCCCTCCTCACTATGGTAGATAAACAAACATTTGAATTAGCAAACAAGTTGTGGAACTACCACCACGTCCATCAATCTCTTGAAAAATCTGATTGCATTTTAGTTCTGGGTAGTCATGATTTGAGGGTCGCCGAAAGAGGCGCGGAATTATATCTCCAAGGCCTGGCACCTATTATAATTTTTTCTGGAGGCCTTGGGAATTTTACAAAAGAAATTTGGGATGAGTCTGAAGCTGACAAGTTCGCAACTGTTGCTATGAATATGGGCGTTCCTCGCGAAGCGATATTAATTGAAAATAAATCAATAAACACTGGTGAAAATATTTTGTTTACGCAACAGTTGCTAAAAGAAAAAGGTCTTGATCCACAAAGTTTTATCGTCGTGCAAAAACCATATATGGAAAGAAGAAGTTATGCGACATTTAAAAAGCATTGGCCCGATAAAAAGCTGGCTGTAACATCGCCCCAAATTTCTTTTGAAAAATACTATAATGATGAAATTCCGCTCGAAAAAGTGATAAATATAGTGGTCGGCGACTTGCAGAGAATTAAAATCTACCCAGAAAAAGGATTTCAGATTTTTCAAGAGATCCCAGAGGATGTGTGGTCAGCGTACGAAAAACTTGTCGAGCTTGGCTATACTGATCACTTAGTGAAATAAACCGGAGGGATGAAACATCATATAACACTGGCTATGCGGTTCCGCTTCGCTTCACCCATATTGCTACGCAACATCGCATAGCCAGAAACGTTAGGCGAAATAATTTTCTTTATTTTTTATGGAAATTCCTTGGATACAACTTATTATCAATATTTTAGTAATTTTAATAACTGCTCTTTTGACTTATTATTTTGCGAAACAAAGGTACACTTTTGAAAAATTGCACGATAGAAAATTAATATCTTTAGAGGAAATATACGCTAAAATAATTTCCTTAGAAAAGGATCTAAAAAAATACATCTATACTACTGGCTCAAGCCCTGATATTCAGTCTTTATCTACTAAGAGCAGTGAATTATCGATAGTAAAAGACAAATTTTTTGATCTACAAGATTTTTTCTGGAAAAAGGAAATTATTATAGCTGATGCATCTACTTCTATTGTTCAATCATTTATAGATATCTCAATTGAAACCATAAGCCAACTAGAAGCATCAATTGTTTCGCAAAGCATACATGATCCTGCAACTTCAAGGGGTCAGTGGCAGGAAGCATATCAAATCATGGAAACCAAACTCAAAAAGTCAAAAGAGCAGTTGAAAGAGGAGTTTAAGGATACGGTAAAAAAATAAAGAAAATTACATCGCCTAACACAAGATATCCGATTCGTGAGCTAAATAAAACTATTTTCTTGAATAGAATCTAATTTCTAAACATCCTAATATGCAAATCGTAATCACAATTATTATAGTTATAGTTTTATTCGTTTTATATAAGATTCTGCAAGCTGTATATGAATATAAAAAGGAAGAAAGAGAATATGTAAATAAAAAACTGGTTGAGCACCATAAACAGAAATTAGAAGAAATGAGGAATGAAAAAAAATAGTTTTATTTATCTCACTCATCCAAATCCTGTATTCTCAGGACTTCGGATATCCCGAAACGTTAAACGAGATTTTGTTCAAAAATATTTTTTCATTTTATATTGAGCCAATTTGAAATTTTTTAAAAAAAGCGCCCCGAACAGTGGTATTCCGTACGGGGCATAGCTGGACTGTCGTGAAATTGTTATTCAAGCCAGCCGAACTCTTTGAGAGCCTTGCACTCATCGCAGAGTGACGGCGCCGCGCATGCGTGACTTTCAGGCAACACCATCTCTTCATTACAACTCTTGCAGTAATAGTACATCGGTGATCCTGCATACAGGCTCGAATTGTTAATCTTTTTTCTGTCCTTATACTTCTCCCTGCGTTGCCTGAGCTGCTCGAGCGCATGCTCTTTTCCTTGTGTTGTGGCTAATTCCATCACCACCTCCTGTTGTTTTATTTCCGCCAAATTGCGGACTTCATAACCTTAACAGATATTCAAAGACGTGTCAACCGAATTTTTTCACACCGAATTTTTAAAAAATTTTAAAAGGGCTCTTTTAATAAGGAAAAAAATATTTTTGAACAAAACATCGTTTAACAACTCATATCTGGTTTCAGAAATTTGCATCAATAATGAATAATAAGGAGTGCAAATTTCTTACACCCAAATTTTTGCCTTTTTTTTCTTTATATATTACAATAAGGAAGGAAGACAAAAACTTCAGATATGAGTAACGTTAGCTGAAATATTCCTTTTCTTTTCTGGGCTATCGCCCAATTGTTTTAAAAAATTTTCAAATTTCTTTTTCTTTAATTAAAGAGGGGGTAACAAGGTGTTTTCTCCGCTCCGCTACAAAAACGATTTAATTTGAACTAAAAATAAACACGGATTTAACCGTGTTTATTTTAGCCGTAAAAAGGCGATCATTACTTCTTGTCTTCTTCTGTTTCACAGTAAGCAATCATGGCATCGTGCATGAACTGTGCAAACCCTTTGGTGATATTCTCATAATTTGCCTTAAAACGCTCATCAATAACATATGCGTTTGCCAAACCACGATATATTTCAAAGGTTGGCTCATAAAATGCACGAAGACCATCATAGTGTAAGGCTATAAGTCTTTGTACCTCATTACTTTTCGGATTTAGCCCAGCCTTCATTGTCTCTGCAATTTTCATGGTAAGCTCACCAGATGCTTTTAACACTTTATTCAAGCCATCTTTGCCCATTTTTTTTACTCGCTCTTGGGATTGCTTGAACGCATCTGTGTGCCCCCATTTTTTTCGCGCTTCTTCGGTATACTTTTCTATTTCTTCTTTAGAAAAGTTTCCATATAATTCATTATCATTCATAGTGATTTCCTTGTTAATTTTTTTAATTGTCCGATCTATAGTTGTAATCAATCGATCAAGACGATTCTTCTTAAGCTGAATCATTTTTCTTTGGTCACGAAGTGCTTGGCGCATATCAAAATGCGGGGAAGACAGAATTCGTTTTATTTCCAGAAGAGGAAAATCAAGCTCTTTAAAGAAAAGTATCTGCTGAAGTCTCAATAACTCGGTTTCACCATACAGCCTATATCCATTAGCCTTAACCGAGCACGGCTTTAAAAGCCCTACTTGATCATAGTAGTGAAGCGTCCGGACACTTACTCCGGCTATGGTTGCCAATTTTTGTACGGTATAAATCATATGAGTTACAGATACTTATTTTACAGGTGTCGACCTGTCTATTTGCGATAGACTCACCTTATCATATCTTAAACTATTACGCAACGTTAGAGTCAAGTGGGTTATGTTTTGCATAAAAGCTGGAATGTCGTAATAATCAGATTTTTATTGTAAAATAACCTGAAAAGACGTATAATTTTATTGTTATCTTAAGTGTAACGATTACTTTTACTATAAAGTTTATCCAAGCCTAATTTTATATTGCAAATTAAAAGAATTAGGAGTTTTGGATTCTGGGCATTTATTTTTAACCCCTCTGCCCAAAATCCAAAACGGAAAAAGAAATTTCAAAAAGGGCCATTTTAATAAGAAAAATATTTTTGAACACTTTTCAAGTTGAAAAATACCTGATAAACTTTATGTACACAGGTACATTAAATAAAATAATAATACAAAATCCATGATGTATGGTTATTTGATAGGCGCGTTAATTGCTACATTATTTTGGCTAATTATTTTCTTTACTCGCCAAGATTTACGCAAACAAATGGTGATAACAGGATTACTTTTTCTGCCATTTTTTTTGTTTGATAAAATGCTAATCCCTAGCTATTGGCAGCCGCGAGTCCTCTTTGATCTTTATGACAAACTTGGTTTCAGCTTAGAAAGCATCCTTTTTATATTTACAGCATCCGGAGTTTTTGCCGTGCTATATAAATTTGCAATGCGAAAAACAGAAAACATCCCCACCAAAATAAGCGTTTCAAAAAGAACTATTTTATTTTTAGTGTATATTTATTCAACTTTCCTCATCCTTACCAGCCTTGGACTGGGAGCTCATATCTTGAGCATGCTCATACCATTTGTAGCGATAATAATATTTATAACCATACAAAGACCAGACCTTCTAAAACTAATAATTATGTCCGGCATTTTGGGGTTTGGCCTTTATTTCACATCTTTGCTCATTTTTAGTCACTTTCTGCCAAATTTTTTTACAAACACCTACAATCTGGGAAATCTCTGGGGAATTTTTATTCTCGGTATTCCGCTTGAAGAAGTATTATGGGGATTATATTATCCTGCCCTAATGGCATGCTCCTATAAATATCTATTTGAAACAAAACCGGCAGAGCAAAAAGATATTTAGAAAAATTTGTTATTCTCAACCTTATTTGATAAGATAACAATAGAAACTTTCTTATTCACTAACCAATAAATTTATGAAAACACTCAAATGCGATTTATGTGATCATACAGCACAAGGAGAGACATTTGAAGAATGGATAAATGCGCTCAAACCTCATTACGGCGAAGTCCACTCTGAAATAATGAAGAGCAAAGCCAATCTCACCGAAGAAGAACAGAAGCAAGAAATGGAAAAATGGATGGCAGACAACAAGGCGCGTTTTGAGGCGGCTTAAATAGCAGTGGCAACCAATCTATGAAATTAATTAAAATATTCTTATTACCAATCATTTTATTTGTAATTAATTGTATTATTTTAATCCTCAATCTTCACGAAAACAATTATTGGATTAGCATACTTGAGCATTTTTTGGGCGGACTGTTTATTTCTTATAGCTACTATAGTTTTATTTTGTTTCTCCAAGATAAACAAATAATCTCCCCAACCAATTCATTGACACTGTCTTTGTTTATTATTTCATTAACAGGCACTACAACAGTTTTGTGGGAGTTGGCTGAATTTATGGTAGATTATTTTTTTGACATACATATGCAATTGGGGCTTGGTGATACTATGCTAGATATGGCGCTTGGCATTTTAGGTTCAATTACTGCTTTGGTATATATCAAATATTATAAAGATAAAAAAACAGTACAGTCACACAAATGATACAATCTTAATTTATGAACTACAAACACACTCAAATTAGTTATCTGATAATAGTTATTACACTGTTTGTACTGGTACTTTTTGCATGGATTTATATTACAGCTCGGGCAGAACCTCCTTCAATCGACTCCGGCACAAATTTTGCCGTTACTTCCGTAATGGCATTAATTCTGTTTATCCTCACTTCTTTTACGTCGCTTCAAGTAAAGATTGATGAGCAATATTTACGAATCAAATTTGGTTATGGCATTTATACGAAAAAGTTTTTGCTCAATGATATAATATCCGCTAAAGATGTAAAAAACCATTGGTACTTTGGCTGGGGAATAAGAAGGTGGCTATGGCCAAAGATGTGGATTTACAATGTTTCCGGTTTTGATGCCGTCGAAATAAAACTGAAAAATGGTAAAACGTACAGAATAGGCACGGATGAACCAAAAAAATTAGAACATAATATTCTTCAATCTATTAAATAATATGAAAGTTGGTAAAATAATACTCCAAATCATAATGATTGCCCTGGTTGCGATATCATTAATCGGGCTTATCTCTGAAAATGAGGCGATACTTTATGGCGCGGCCGGCTTAATATTTTTGACTGCAATTATTTTCTTTACTATAAAGAAAATTAAGAAACAATAAGGGATCTGTCGCCGAATGTGCTTTTTGATGAGTTTTTCAATAAATTTGAGTTATAAAGTTAAAATAAATTTTGAAGTTTAGCTGGGCTAAGCTGAAAAATTTTTTTAACTTTATAGCCAAATTTTTGGGAAACCGGCAAAAATGACATTCGGCGACAGACCCATAAACGCAAAAAATGAAAATCAAAAACTCCCGGTAGACCGGGAGTTTTTGATTTGTATATTTCAATCGTTTGACGTTTTGCAAGCTGTAAAACTATTATCTATTGCTGTTTCTTGCCTTGTTGCAATCAAAACAATATAGTGGTCTATCGCCTGTTGGTTGGAATGGCAATTGTGTAATTGCAGTTCCGCACTCAGCGCATTTTTCGTTGACCTCAAACATTTGTCTTGGTCCGCGATTAAACCCGCCTCTTGATTGTGATTGGCGTCTTGCGCGCAAACAATCCATACAATAGACCGGCTTATCACCTGATGGTTCAAATGGAAGTTGTTTTATAGCTGCGCCACATTCAGCGCAACTAAGATTCACATCAAACATTTGTCTGTCACCTTGATCCATATTTTTCTATTTTTTCTAATTTATTAAACGACCTTTTTATTCCGCAATGGATCACTCTTACCTGGCTTGATGACAGAGTAGTTTACCGTGCGGTTTAAAACAATTATAGCAAGCACCCTTTATTTGTCAACAAATTATGTGCACAATTAAACACCCTTAAACAGAGGCATTCCGCTATTTGGGCTTGTGGGAACATATATTGTTCCGGCCCTATCCTTTAAACTCTGAATATATAAATATTCCAGATACCTAGCAGTCAAACTCTCATTAATAATCTTTTGCGCGTCACGCTGGCCAGCGGCCTCTACTCTTTTTCTTTCTGCTTCTTTTTCTTCTCTTTGCAGTACAAACTCATAGCGCTGAGCTTCTTGTTCTGCTTGAAGTTTTTCTTGGATGCTTTTTGCCAAATTTTCCGGCAATTGAATATTACGCAATAAGACTTCTTCTATTTCAATACCGCGAGAATCAACAGTCAGTTTTATAGACTCCAAAATTCTATTGGACGCTTCTTGCCTTTTTTCAGAATAAATATCTTTTGCTTCGTATTGAGCTATAATCTCGCGGATAGAACTCCTTATTTGCGGCCTAATAGCTATATCCTCATAATTTAATCCCAAATTTTTATAAACATCCGCCGCTTGATCTTGTTTTAAATGATATAAAACCGTGATATCAAGATCTACTTGCAAGCCTTCTTTTGTAAGAGCGGCAATTGAATCATTTCCAATCTTCCTGCCCTCTTCTCTCACAATACTCATTGTGTATTCTTGTGTACGTATATTCATTTTGTGAATTCGTACAAAAGGGTTTTTCAAATGAAAACCTGATTGAAATTCATTATCGCGAACTCTACCAAACAAAGATTGTACGCCAGTCTCGCCAGCCTCAATAATTACGAAAAAGTTGCCTACAAAAATAAGTCCGACAAACAAAACCACTAGCGATCCCACCCACTTCTTTATATTTTTATGACCACTTGGCCTAAGCGTTTCCATACTGTCCATATTTTTAACTTTATTAAAATTAAATGTTTTTTTAAGAAATGAAAATTTTATCGGTATATATTGTTGATATTTATATGGTACAATCGGCTGTTTTGAGGCTACCTTATACAGCACATAAAAAATCAAAACAATAATCAAAAATGGAATTAATTTTCTAAATATTATCAGAGCTACCAAAACAACAATGGCTAATCTGACAGTTTTATTAATCTGCTGATCATTCATACCCCGTAGTAGAAATTTAATACTTTCACTACCTTATCATAAGTACCATATTTTTGCAAAGCCCACGCTTGACAAAACTCCCAAAATGTGCTATATTAAATCATCGCTTTAGGTGTGCATAGTGTATGCCTTAATCGCGACCGGAGGGATAGTGAAATTCAAAGAAATCACAAGAGAAGACGTGGAAAGAGACATGATGGAGCTTGCCTCTCTCACCGAGAGGCAGATTGCCGCTCTAGACGATACCTTTCCAGTCTACCACACGGACGAGGCAAAGCTAACAGCTATGCCCAAAGCCCCATCCAAAGGGGTGGCAGAAGACCTTTACGGTGTTCCGCTGAGCATGGTCTAAAGACCAATCCTCGCTCCAGACGTCTCAACCACACGTTGAGACGTCTTTTTTTATGGGTCTGTCGTCGAATGTGCTTTTTGATGAGTTTTTCAATAAATTTGAGTTACAAAGTTAAAATAAATTTTGAAGTTTAGCTGGGCTAAGCTGAAAAATTTTTTTAACTTTTTAACCGAATTTTTGGAAAACTGGCAAAAATGACATTCGGCGACAGACCCTTTATAGATTTTTTAAGAAAGTAATGCTAAGTTTGGCTAAATAATCAAAATTAATATTGACAAAAGAATTTTTTTCTGCTATCATTATTTTTGGAAAAGTACGCATTGGGTGTGCTTAAAGGAGGAAACTTGAAGAAAAAGAAAACAGAGAGGACACCAAAAAAGAGGGGGAGACCTCGCCGCAACACTCCCGAAATTTTCGGAGAGGATGAGGACTATAACCCTCTGCAAGGCTATGGCGACGACTTCGTGTCTGTCCGACCAAGGACTATATCCGGTGGACGTTGCCATCCCAACAGTAGAGGCAGCGGCTAATATTTTTTTAGTGGCGGCCTAGTTATAAACTAGGCCGCCACTACCACTTTTTTAAAAACAAAACCCTCCGACCAAGTCGGAGGGTTTTTATTTTTTTATTTATTATTGTTTAATCTGCCCATCATCTCTTTTTGTAAAAGTCTTATCAAATTCCATGCCGGCAAGAGCAAACAACACAAAATTTTCAGCCAATCCAACGTACAACATCCAATCTGAAAAAAAACCTGAATATGAACCTGAGTAAAGCGGTATTGTGATTAAATCTAATACAATTAAAACGGGCAAAACAATTACGCCCAAAAATATTCCTTTTTTAAATTCCGGAGGATCTACTCTAAAATACCACTTCGCGGAAAGAAAAACCATTGGCACAAGCATAACCCAAAATATTATACGCTGCAACAATTCTTTGTCTGCTAATGCCGGAATAAACATCAAAAATGTAAGCGTAATAAAAATTAGCACCCAAAGCATTACACCCGTCATAATTGCTCTTTTGTAATTCATATATTTATATAATTTCCAGCCCGTGGCTGAAATTAATTAATTATTGCCTAATTTTATTAATCAAAGCTTACAACCTCATCTTCATTTAGCTTGTTGACATCCGGTTTATTTACTTTCTGTATGACATTTTTTTGATTATTGTAAGGTTGGCGCCTTAAATCTTCCTTATTTGTATTATTATACTTTTTGTTTCTGTTAGAAAAATCCACGACCTGTATATCTTTTTTATTTTCACTTTTGTCTATTGATAAAATATCTTTTAAGTGAACCATTGGCTCATTCTTTTTTTGTAAATCATTTTTATCTTTATTGGGAGAGAAAGCAACGCTGGGCTTATAATCTTTTTTTGGCTCTTTATTTATATCTTTGTTTGAAGAAAAAGGAGCGCTGGGTTTATAATTTTTCTTTGATTCTTTATTTACATCTTTGTTTGAAGAAAAAGAAGGGTTAGGTTTGTGATCATTTTTTTTATTTTCAACGGCAGCTTCTTCCGCTGATGCCTCCATACCACTCCAACGCATAATTTTATCCTCAATCTCTTCTTTTTTCTTTGAATAACGCTCCCGAGAAACTTTTATAACCCTATCACTACTTCCGGTTGGCGAGCCGATTGGAGGCATTGTCATTGCGCTAAATGGCAATGAGGCAACCCCATCAATCATCAATTTTAGAAATATTTGAAACTTTGGAAGATTGACTATATCCTCTTCTAAAAAAGTCGGCGTAAATTCTTTTACTAATTGTTCTGAATCCGGACCGCCAACTCTAAAAGAAACAACCGTGCCAATATTTCCAAAGACAGCGTCAGCGACCATTTCATCTAGTTGTTTTATATATTGATGAGCCAAAATTAAGCTCAATCTGTACTTGCGCGCCTCAGACAAAATATTGGCAAAACTAGGGTTTGCAAAGTTCTGGAATTCATCAACATAAAGAAAAAAATCTTTTCTGTCATTTTCCGGTATCTCTACCCTCTCCATTGCTGCCAGCTGAATTTGCGTTATAAGCATTCCGCCCAATAATCTACTATTATCTTCCCCAATCCTTCCTTTTGACAAATTCATAATAAAAATCTTTTTATTATCCATTATGTCGCGAATATTAATCGTTGACTTTACTTGCGCAACCATATTGCGAATAACACTCGCAGACAAAAACTGTCCAATTTTGTTTTGAATTGGCGCCACCGCCTCTGTCATATATCTATCAGAATAATTGGCAAACTCCGTCTGCCAAAAAGCTTTTATAACCGGATCTTTTAACTGGCTTACCACTCTTTTTCTATATTTTTTATCAGCCAATAATCTATTTATCCCCAAGAGTGTAGAGCCGGGATAATCCAAAAGAGCCAGCAAAGTGTTATTCAAAATGTATTCCATTCTTGAGCTCCAAACATCCGGCCATATTTTTTTGAATATACCCATCAGCCCCGCGGCAACCAAATGCTTTTGATCTTCATTTTTGACTTCCAAAATATTAAATCCAATTGGGTTATTGGTATCGGCCGGATTAAAATACACAACATCGTTAATACGGCGAGGCGGTATATAATCTATTATCTTCTCAGCAAAATCACCGTGCGGATCTACTATTCCAACGCCATGCCCGCTATAAATATCATGAAGAACCATGTTTTCCATCATGGTTGTTTTTCCCATACCGGTTTTCCCGATCACATACATGTGCCTGCGCCGATCATCAATTTTTATGCCAAAACGACGCAACTGATTGCGAAAATTTGTCTGCGCAAAAAGACAGATGTCACCATCCTCTTCAATCTTTTTACCTAGCTTTTGTAATTGTGGGGCTGTCATATATTGATATTATAGCATTTAAACACACAAACACACAAACATTTTTCAAAAAAGCACTCCCAGTCAAAGATGGGAGTGCTTTTGTGCTTGAATATTTCTATTACAATACCGAATCAATCGCGGCTTTAAGCGAAGAGTATGGCTGCGCGCCTGATACAGATACTGACTTTCCATTCTGTCCAATAACAACAGTGGCAGGAGTACCTGACACACCGCCATTCTGCCCACCAAGTTGTTGTTGTTGAATCTTACTTCTATACTTACCGGAACTTACACAGTCATTAAACTTAGTAATATTTAAACCAAGCTTACCGGCCACTTCTGTATATAAGGCGGATCCAATTCTATCTTGATTTTCAAATACGCCGTCGTGAAATTCCCAAAATTTTCCTTGCTCATCCGCGCACTCAGATGCTTCGGCTGCCGGCAACGCTTCCGGGTGAAATGAAAGTGGAAAATGGCGGTAAACAACTCGTATATCATCGCCGTATTCACTCAAAGCTTGTTTTAATGTTGGATAAAACCTCCCACAGAACGGACATTCAAAATCAGAATATTCGATTAAAGTTACCTTCGCATTTTTTCCGCCTTTTATATGGTCATTCTTCTCATCCACAGCCGGCACGTTTAAATTCTCTGTCGGAGCGTTCCCTGTCGGAACCACTACATTATTATCAGCCATTTTGGCTGATCCGCCAAAATCAAAACCCTCGCCTTTTACCACTACAGCAAGCAGGATAAAAAACCCAATTGTACACAAAACCAGCACGCCGGCCACAATACCGGAAACAAACATCTTTACTTGCGACTTGTTTTCCATATTATTCTCCATACATTTTTATTTATTAAATTAAATTATTATTTTCTCTTCTAAGATTATGCATCTATAAAAGAGATTTTATATTGTTATATATTAAATTTATTCCCCCCAAAAATCAATGTTTAAATTGTGGATAAGTATTATAACACCTTTGCCTTTAAATTACTATTTTTATTTAATACCCTCTCAATCTCTACTTCGCTTAGAAGTCCATCTTGTGATCCTATTTTGGACAAAACACTGGCAGAATTGGCAGTACCCCAACGCATAGCTTCTGCTAAGTCTTTGCCGCGGATAATGGCGGCAACAAAACCGCAAGAATAAGCATCGCCACACCCGGTAGTCTCTACCACCGAAGACTCAAATATCCCGAATTTATACATTGATTTACCATCATAACAATAGGACCCTTTTTTGCCATCTGTTATGACGACAACTTTTGGACCTGTCTTTTTCATTTCTCTTAACAACACTTTTATATCATCTGTATTTTTAGTTAATCTTTTTGCTTCTTGCCTGTTGACAAAAACTATTTCTGAAACAGCAAAAATAGGCTTTAATTTTTTGACGCCCAAACTCATTTGTCGACTGCCGGGATTAAAACCAAGTTTAATTTTTTTATTTTTTATATAATTAATCAACTCTTTGCTAAATTGCGCGTGGTTTCCGCATATAGAAGAAAAATATATCCATTCTGTTTTGTCAAACACCGGTAATTTGTATTTTCTATCGGCATGATAGCTCAAAACTGTTCTTTCTTCTTCATAATCAATAATAGAAGAAAGGTTTGTGCTATTTTTAGAATCAAATTTAACATACTTATTTGACACTTTTTCTTTTTCTAATTTATGACAAAAGTCATCACCGGCATCATCTTCCCCAACAATAGTATAAATTGCTGTTTTCAACCCAAGACGCGTCGCGCCAATGGCGTGATTGGCGGCATTGCCGCCGCCGGTAACTCTATGTACGCTTTTTACCGGAATTTTGCCGCTGAACTTTAATTTCAACTCCATTTTTTTCTTATCCACTTTGCACAAAAAACTTTCTTCGTCAATATCAAGAAATATGTCCGTAGTCGTGTCCCCGATTGTTATAATATCAAACATAGTATTTTGGGTTATGAATTGCAGTATTTGCATTTATTTATGTTTTATTATATCATAATATAGATTAAAGCTGAAAGATTTAAGATTAAAGTAAAATGTTGGTTGAAGATTTAAAAGTTTATCAAAAATTATTTAAACTTGCTCTAGAAGTACATAATTTGACATTGAATTTCCCTAAATTTGAAATGTTTGAACTAGGATCTCAACTTAGAAGATCATCTAATTCTCCGCCAGCTAATTTAGCAGAAGGGTTTAGTAATAAGCATACAAATATATATTTAGAAAGTATCAGTAGGGCGCAAGGAGAAATAAGAGAGACTAGACATCACCATAAAAATGGCTTATCATAAAAAATATATCAATAAAGAAAAATTAAATTATTTTTTAAATGAATATGAAGAATGTGCAAAAATGTTGTATGGACTAAAAAAAGCTTTATTAAAAAATCACAAAAAATAACTAAAATCTAAAAACTTAAAACTTAAATCTATAGAAATATGTACGAAGCAAAAGACTTTAAACACCTCCTTGGCACACAAGGATTTAGCGACAACTTATTAAATACACATTTCGGACTCTACGAGGGTTACGTAAAAAATACCAATACTCTGGCAGAAAGATTAAAAACACTGCTTGACGAAGACAAGGCGGGTCCTGGCGAATACGCAGAGCTAAAGAGACGCTTTGGATGGGAATTCAATGGAATGCGCTTGCACGAGCTATATTTTGGCAATATGGCTAATGGAGGCACTCAATATAACGACAGCTCAGAAATTGCCAAAAAAATTGAAACCTCTTTTGGGTCACACGATGCCTGGGCAAAAGATTTTACCGCCACCGGAGCCTTGCGCGGCATTGGCTGGGCCATCCTAGCGCATGACAAAGAAGCTGACAAGCTCTTTAACGTATGGATAAATGAGCATGACGTGGGACATTTGGCCGGAGCCACTCCCCTGCTTGTTATGGATGTTTTTGAACATGCCTTTGTTTTGGATTATGGCATGAAGCGAGCGGAATATATAGAAAGCTTTATGAAAGCAGTGGATTGGAAAGTAGTAAATGACAGATTGGCATAATCAAATAAAACCCACTGTAAGTGGGTTTTATTGATATGTGTTATGTGCTACATGATACGTGTCAACTAGTAGTCCCTAAGTTTTGAAATAATATCCATTGATTGTATCTTTTCAAGTGATTTGGCCTCAATCTGACGAATACGTTCACGAGTGACATCAAACTCCCTACCCACCTCTTCTAACGTATGAGTAACCCCATCTGCTAAACCAAAACGCATTTCCAAAATCTTTTGCTCACGCGGCGCTAAATCTTTGATTGCCTCCTTTATATAATCCTTTAGCAATTCAATCCCTGCCACATGCGATGGACTGACATTCTTAACATCTTTGATAAAATCGGAAAGATGCGAATCATCATCATCATCGCCAACAGATGTTTCAAGAGAAATTGTATCTTGTGATATTTTTATAATCTGCTTAATCTTTGGTAATTCTTCTCCCATTTCTGCCGCCAATTCTTCCGGCAGAGGATCTCTGCCCAAATCCTGGAGCAAGCGGCGCTGCAATTGCTTAAAACGGTTTATTGTCTCAACCATATGCACAGGGATACGAATAGTCCTGCTTTGATCTGCCAGCGCGCGAGTAATCGCTTGCCTAATCCACCAAGTCGCATAAGTAGAAAATTTATAACCTCTTCTGTAATCAAATTTTTTCACTGCCCGAAATAAGCCAATATTGCCTTCTTGAATCAAATCCAACAAAGATAATTGCTTGCCTACAAATTTTTTGGCAATTGAAACAACCAAACGCAAATTTGCCTCAATCATTTTTCTGTCAGCAGCCTTGTCGCCTCTCTCTTTGCGTTTTGCCAAAGATACTTCTTCTTCCGCTGTTAACAAAGGAATCTTTCCAATTTCACGCAAATACATTTGAATTGAATCCTGCGAAATAGTTCCCAAATCAAAACCACCTTTCATATCTGGCTGTTCACCTTGAAACGAAGCCAAAATTTCTTTTTTTTCTGTTTTTTTGCCCAACAAGCCGCCAACCATTTCCACCAAAGAAACCCCTTGCCTATCCATAGCATCCAAAAAAGACTCATAGACCGGAATATATGATTCAAGATTAGTAAAAACCATCATCACCTCGGATTCTGTCAAAAATCCCCTACCGCGCCCTTTTTGTACCAAATCCCAAATCTGCTCGCTGCTTGGTTCTACAATGAGTTCCTCCGACGCTACATTTTTATTTTTTCCGGAAGATTTATGCTGCTTATTTTTTGGTTTAAAATTTTGTGAACGTTTTGATTTTGTCCGACTTGATGACTTGCGGACTTGTTTGGCACGTTTTTGGCCAGCGCTTTTTTTGTTGGCGGATTTCTTTGCCACCTTTTTTTTATTAACAGTCTTCTGGACTGTTTTTTTATTTACTTTTTTTGAAACCTTCTTTTTTGAGGAAGATTTTTTATTTGTCTTTGTCTTGCTCTTTGACTTAGAGCCGACAGCCTTTTTTGGAGGCATAATTAATATTTAAACACACAAACATTTAAACACCCGCCAGCAACGCTTCGCGTAACTATGCGGGCTGGTCTAAACATTTGGTTAAATAATTTAAATATCTACTCTTCCTCTTCTGCTAGCTTTTCTATAGTAGATGGTTCTTCTGTATTATTACTAAGTTATTCCGCTGATTCTCCTAATTTTTCTAATTGCTCTTTGAGCCTTTCAATTTGGTTCTCCGCATCTTGTTGTTCGCTTACGCTCATTGAAGATTGTCCCAAATAGGCATCAGCTACATTGCGGTATAGATTTGCCAAGTCTTTTTTTATATTTTCCACCATTACTTCTGAAGGAACTTCTCCTCTTGTTTCTGCTGACATATAATTTTTATTTAGTTAATTAATTATTTAATTTCTTAAAATCATCAAACAAACTTCCTAATTTCTCCTGATCATTATTTTTTTCTGCTTCTTCAATTTGTCTTTGAATCCCCTGTCTTCTTTTATTTACCCATTCTTTTTTTATTGATTCTAATAACTGCTTTATTTCATCTTTTGCTTGTTTTTCTGAAAATTCAGAAAATTCCAAATCCCCTTTCATCAAAAGGAGATCTATTAAATTCTTAGAATTCTCGTCCGCAATAGAATCACGTAATTGATTAGCATCAATTAAACTACTCTCAGTATACTGTCTTTTTATATTTTCGTAAAGGGGTAGATGTTTTGTTGTGGATAATATATCCAGTTCAAGCTCTATATCTTCCGGGAATTTTAATAAAACCATTAATAACCGATCCAAAAGCATCTCTAATCTGGTTTGTTCCACGCTGCTAATCTCTTTTTTTTCGCTAAAATTGCTATTATTTACCTTTTTATTCTTCGTATTTTCCTTGATTTGCGCCATATTATCCCTCAAAACCGCCACATCCACATTCAATTTTGAACTTAACTCGCGCAACCAATGGTCTTGCTCAACCGCATGGGGAATCAGAATAATCTCGGATAATAATTCATCTGCAATATTTTGTTTTTGCCTTGGGTCAGTTATATCTTTGTCCAAAAATGCTTTATCGAAATACCAGTCCATTACAACTTTTGCATTTTCAACCGAATCAAACCAAATCTGTTTATCCTGCTTTATACACTCATCCGGGTCTTTGCCTTTTCCTTCCGGAATAATTATTACTTTTACACTCATCCCTGTCTGCAGGGATAAATCAATCCCTCGTTTGGCAGCAGCCTGACCGGCGGAATCCCCGTCAAAAGCCATATTTATATTATTTGAATATCTTTTCAAAAGTTTCACCTGTTGCTCTGTCATAGCGGTGCCGCTAGTTGCTACTACATTTTTCATTCCGGCTTGGTGGCAGGAAATTACATCCATCTGACCCTCCACCATTACAATCAAATCCTTTGCTTTGATTTCTTGCTTTGCTTTGTTTAATCCAAAGACAACCCGAGATTTATCGTATACGATTGTTTGCGGCGTGTTTATGTACTTACCAGGTGAAAAATTTGAATTTTGTTTTATGGGCTTGCCCGGCGTAGTTCCAACTGTATCGGGACGAATATGGGCTTGCCCGGCGTAGTCCGTAGGGCGAAGACGGGTCTCAACCAACACGCGCCCGGTAAATCCTACTACCGACCCATGCACATCACACAATGGAAACATTATCCGGCCGCGAAAGCGATCATAAAATCCTCTTTGTGAATTTGCATCCGCACCCTCACGCTTTATTGTTAGTCCGGACGCGACCAAATCATCAATTGCTTTTCCTTTTTTCAATAAATACTTAGTCAAAAGATCCCACTGATCTGGAATATATCCAATTTGCCAATCTTCTATTGTCTCACTTTTCAAACCACGTTCCTTTAAATAATCATTTGCAGACTTGGCTGCCGGCATTTTGATAAGAAAATTATGATAAAAACGAGCTGCCTCTGTATTAATATCTTTAATTCTATTTTTTTGACTGCTGTCTATTCCGCTTGCTTTGTATTCTAAGTGAACACCGGCTCGGTCAGCCAAAAACTTCAATGCCTCTACAAAATCCATTCCTTCTATTTCTTGCAAGAAACTAAAGATGTCACCGCCTTTGCTGCAGCCAAAACAATGCCAACTCTGCCGTTCCCTATTTACCATAAAAGACGGTGTCTTTTCCTGGTGGAATGGACAACATCCCTTAAAGTTAATACCGGCCGATTTTAACTGTACGTATTCTTTTATAAAATCAACTATATCTAATTTGTCTTTGATCAGTTGTGTGTCAGTCATTTTGAAAAGGCTTAAAAGGCCCGCGAGGCCTACAATGCCTACAAGGCTATATGTAAATACTATATTTAATCAGGAGAAAAATCAAGTAAATCACCCAACAACAATCTAGTTCTAGATTCTGGCTGTAGTAATGTCATCTCCAACTTGATTGGGGATCCAGAAAATAGAAATAAATTGTGGATTCTCGATCAAGCCGGGAATGACAAAAAAAGATACTTTAAAAACTAAAAGCCCACATACTAAATGGGCTTTCTCCTTATTTTTTACAATCTCTTATTCCTTTTTCTTCCTCGCTTTTTTTAAATCTCTATTCCTAAATATATTTAGAAGAAACTCTGTTGCCATGGCAGTGGTGCAAATCATGAAATAAATAAGCAACAAAAGCAATAGAAGAATAAAATTTTTGAGCTTGGAACCGGCCTCCATCTTGACTCCTTTTTTATAAAAGATTAACAATATTTTTTCCAAAAGTCAACCTATTTCTTATTTTTTAAAGCAGCCGCAACAAATTCTCTAAACAATGGATGCGGTACCATTGGGCGTGATTTAAATTCCGGATGAAATTGAGTTCCTATAAAAAACGGATGATTTTCAAGTTCTACAATTTCTACCAAATCACTTTCCGGATTTATCCCGACTATTTTCAATCCCGCTTCATCAATTAATTCTCTGTAATTATTATTAAACTCATAACGATGCCTATGTCGTTCAGAGATTTTTCTTTTTTCATATATCTTGTGCGCTTTGCTATCTTTTTTTAATAAACAATCATAGGCGCCCAAACGCATTGTTCCGCCATATCTATTTTCACGAACATTTTTTGCTTGATTGGGATTGATATGTATTACAGGATCACTGGTGTTTTCATCTAACTCTACTGTATTTGCGTTTGTCTTGCCGACAACATTGCGCATAAATTCCACAGTTGCCAATTGCATGCCATAGCATAGTCCCAAATACGGAATTTTCTTTTTGCGGGCAAACTCAATTGCCTTTATTATCCCTTCTACCCCGCGAACTCCAAAACCGCCCGGCACAATAATGCCGTCATATTTGTCTAATTTCTTTAAGCTGGTTGGTTTTTTTTCAAAGTCTTCCGAATCAACCCAGTCCAAAACAGGCCTAGCTCCATTAAACAATGCCGCGTGTTTTATCGCCTCAATTACAGAAACATACGAATCAGCCAGAGTATAATCACCCGTTCCAAAATATTTTCCAACCACCGCAATATTAACCTTTTTTTCGACATTATTATTTCTATTTACAAACTTTTTCCAATCAGACAGATTGCTTTTTCTGTTTGGAATATCAAGAAGTTTTAATAATTTATTGCTAATATCTTGCTGTTCTATTTTTAAGGGAATCTCATAAATAGACGCTACATCCGGCGCGGATATGACATGGTCCGGCTCTACGCCGCAAAATACTGCCAATTTTTCTCTTCTTGGTTTATCTAATTTTTTCTCACCCCGCGCAATAATTATATCGGCATTTATTCCCACGCTGTTTAAGGCGCGAGAGGCGTGTTGCGTTGGTTTTGTTTTCATCTCTCCCAAATGCGATGGGATTGGCAAATAACTTACAAGAACAAAAGCTACGCCAGATGGATCTTTTAACTTCATCATTCGAGCGGCTTCCAAAAATAAAATATTTTCATACTCGCCAACCGTCCCGCCAACTTCTATTAATGTTATTTCCGAATCACTATCCTCAGACGCCTTTTTAATACGACGAATAATTTCTTTTGGGATATCAGGCACCACTTGCACGCATTTCCCCCGATACTTCATGCTTCTCTCGTCGTTAATCACGCTGGTATAAACCCGACCAGTTGTCATATAATTTGTAGAAGACAAATTTATATCCAAAAAACGCTCATAATTACCCATGTCCTGATCTGTCTCATCTCCGTCATCGGTTACAAAAACCTCGCCGTGTTCTACCGGATTCATAGTTCCCGCGTCTACATTTATATATGGGTCAGCTTTGATGGCAGTTACCCTAAAGCCTTTTGATTTAAAAATCGTCCCCAGAGATGCGGTGGTTATACCTTTTCCAACCCCGCTGAGCACACCGCCCACAACAAAAATATATTTGTGTTTTGATTCGTGCATACCCCGTAGTAGAAATTTAATTTATTAATTAGTTATTAATATTATTTAATATAATCACTATTTATCTGTTCTCTGAGATTTTGACCTGCCCTGTAATTGATTTTTTTTTAAAATCTATTAAATTCCACTACGGGGCATAATTTTTTTTAAAACAAAAACATTATATCAGAAATTTATTATAAAGAAAAGCTCCCCACGTTAGGGAGAAATTTAAGCCTGGGATACACTAACCTTGAGCTCAGCTTCCAAACCATGGCCGAACTCAATCAACACCTTGTAATCCCCTATTTCTTTTATTGGTTTATCCATAACAACTTGATCTAATTGTATATCCGTACCAAAATTTAATTTAATTGACTTTATAATATCCAATGGCTTAATTGCGGCATAAAGCACGCCTTTGTCATTAACTTTCCCTATTAGCGCAATACTAGCGCCATCAATCTTACCGGCCAGCGATTGATTATCCTTTAACTCCCTTTCCATTTGTTTTTTCTGCTTTACTGCTTGCTTTTTTATATCTTCTTTTGCTTCATCTGTCGCAATCTTTGCCAAACCTTTTTTAATTAAAAAATTTCTGGCATATCCGTCTGCCACGTCTTTTATATCGTCCTTCTTGCCTGTCCCGGGCACGTTTTTTAAAAGTATTACTTGCATACCCCGTAGTAGAAATTTAATTTATTAGTTAGTTATTAATATTATTCAGTATAATTAATGTTTATTTGTTCTTTGAAATTTTATATACTCCGTATTTGATTTTTTTGAAAAAATCTATTAAATTTTCACTACGGAGCATACCCTCATTATACCAAAGGCAAGAAAGCGCGCAAGTCCATAACAACATATTGCTATATACAGCCCATATGTGTTAAATTATATAAAAAGAAGATGAGTCATGAGTGAAAATAAAAAAAATCCCTAAAACCGAATAATAAATGGACAAAAAATGACTCATAAAATAAATGGCGCAGAATTATCTTCCGGCGCTATTTTTTATACACCCCCCTTGCACAATAACACGTTTTGTGTTAACTTAGGACAAAAGGAGATAGGCCATGAGTCAAAAAGACCGTCTTACAGATGAACAGATAAAAAGATCTATAAAAGCGGATGATTTAAAAGACCAGGCAGAAAAAGCCCTAGACAAAGCAAAAGAAGCTTTTGATAATTTGATTGAAACGGCAGAAGAAATTGGCGAGGGGAAAGGCAATGCTTCGGACAAAAAAGAGCCGGCCAAAGAGGTTGTAAAAGAAGCTAAGAAAGCAGAAAATGCAGCCAAAAAAGCCACTGAGGTTGTAAAAGAATCAAAAGAGGCAACAGAAACAGCCGATAAAATAGCCGACGCAACCGGAAACCCAAATGATCGTGAGTTTGCCGATGGGATAGGAGATCTTGCCGACAGAACAGAGATTGATGCTGACGATGCCAAAGATGCATCTGATAAGGCGCAAGAGTTTAAAAAAGAAGCAATCGGAATTGGCGAACTCACACCGGCAGACGTAGACGATGCCGAGTTGGCCGCAGACCTGGACGAATCTTTTGATAGAAACTGGGGAGAAATCACACTGCCCAACTAAACCCAGCACCACTTTTTTGGAAAAAAAAAGTGGTGCTGGGTAAACCCGACTCACCCTATTAATGGCGCAAGGCAAAAACCAAGCGCCATTTAATTTTTTAAAGAAGATTGATTATAAATAAAATAACTGATAAAATGAATTTAAACAAATATAATACTTATCATCTATGAAATCCGGATTTGCAGTCCTTGTCGGACGAAGCAATGTTGGAAAATCTACACTGCTCAATACTTTGGTCGGCACAAAAATAGCCGCCACGAGTTTTCGCGCTCAAATGACGCGCCATGTTATTCACGGCGTAATGAACACACCCGATGGCCAAGTAGTTTTTATGGATACTCCGGGAGTCTTTAAGGACAGAAAAAACCCCTTAACCGCAAAATTAACAAACAAAGTAAAAGACGCGCTTAGTGAAATTGATTTGATTGTCTATATAGTTGACCCCACCAGAGAAATAGGCGACGAAGAGCGCGCAACCTATGGGATGATTAGGCATCTAAAAATACCAAAACTTTTGGTTATAAACAAAAGCGATTTGCCTGCAAAAGAAAGAAAATACCAAGAAGAATACGAAAATTGGGCCGAAGATTTTGATGGAGTGTTTTCATTATCCGCTCTTCGCGCCAGCCATATCCAGCCATTAAAAGAAAAGGTGATGGAACTGATGCCTGAAGGCGAGATATTATACACAGAAAACCAGTTAACAAACTTAGATCATCATTTCTGGATTGCGGAGATAATACGTGAAAAAGTTTACTCAATTTTTGACAAAGAAGTCCCCTACTCTATTACTGTAGAAGTTGATAATGTAGATGAAAAAAAAGACATAACCGTTATTTCTGCCCGGATTTTGACAAATGCCGATAGGTACAAAAAAATAATTATAGGACGAAATGGCAGTAAAATAAAAGAAATCGGACAAATGGCGCGGCGCGAACTTGAACAATCTACAAACCAAAAAATTTACTTGGAATTAGAGGTTGAGGTAGACAAACATTGGGTAAAACGAGTTTGATACTTAACCACCTGACCACCTCATCACCTAAACACCTGCGTTTATTTTTAAAAAACAAATACATATTTTAAACACCATTGTAATATATAGAAAACTAAAAAATAATTAATAAAACTTTGCTGCCAAACTAGTGATTACCTGCCTGCCGGCAGGCAGGAGTGGTTGAGTGGTAAGGTGATAAAGTGACACAAAATTATGCTAAAGCTCCTTCGACCAATTGTTTTTTTTGACCTGGAGACCACGGGAATTGATATTTTCAATGACAAAATCATACAAATTGGCGCAATAAAATATTTTCCGGAAGGAAATAAAACAGAACACGAATGGCTGATAAACCCAAATATGCCTGTACCGGAAAGTTCCACCAAAGTTCATGGAATAACTGACGAAATGCTAAAAGATAAGCCATCCTTTGGAGATATAGCGCAAGAATTGGCAGAATTGTTTTCTAACTCTGATTTGGGCGGATACAATGTAAAAAACTTTGATATACCGCTGCTACAAAACGAATTCTCAAGAATTGGACTCCCTTTTGATATGGAAAATGTTAAGATTGCAGACGCCATGGCAATTTATATGCGAAAAGAAAGCAGAAAACTGGAAGACGCCTATAGAAAGTATGTTGGAAAAGAACTTGAAAACGCTCACAATGCCATGGCAGATATCAAAGCTTCTATTGAAGTGCTGGAAGGCCAGGTAAAATTTTATAATGATTTGCCAAATACAGTGGAAGAGCTGCATGAATTCTGTTTTCCAAATGATCCCGACGCATATGACATGGAAGGAAAGCTTAAATATATAAATGGAGAACTTTCTATAAACTTTGGTAAAAACAGAGGCAAAACTCTAAAAGAATTATCAATAAATGATACGGGATATCTGCAATGGATACTAAATGGCAGTTTTTCTCAAAAAGTAAAAGACGCTGTTAAGGATGCACTCTCATAAATTATGTAACATGGGTCTGTCGCCGAATGTGCTTTTTGATGAGTTTTTCAATAAATTTGAGTTATAAAGTTAAAATAAATTTTGAAGTTTAGCTGGTCATTAGCTCAAAAAATTTTTTTAACTTTATAACCGAATTTTTGGGAAACTGGCAAAAATGACATTCGGCGACAGACCCAACATGGCAAAAAAACTCCGGCATATGCCGGAGTTTTTGAAATTATATTTTAATTAACGCCCAATATCTCTAATGCTTTTTCTAAACCTTTATCAATCACATCCACCACATCATGTTCACCATTCTCATTTAGTTCTTCACTCTCTACAGGAACAAACATCTCTTCCAAAATAATATCCGGCTCAATTCCCTTTCCATCAATTGCCCTATCGTTGGGGGTAAACCATCTGTCAATGGTAAGTTTTAAGGCAGATCCATCTGAGAGAACCTCAAAGTTCTGCACAGACCCTTTGCCATATGTTTGCTGCCCCACAATTGTGCCGACATCATAATCCTGTATTGCCCCGGCAACTATTTCCGAACCTGATGCCGTACCCTCATCAACCAAGACAACTGTCGGAATATTTGCCAAACGATGCGCACCGCGACTCTTGTGCTCTTGCTCATAACCTTCTCCATTCCTCTCGCGAACAATTACGCCCTGCTTCACCCATTCACTGGCTATATCTATCGAAGTCTCCAAAAATCCACCCGGATTTCTTCTCAAATCCAAAACAATTCCTTTTGGATTTTGCAGCAACAATTCACGCAAGCTCTTGTCAAAGTCTATCCAAGTATCTTGATTAAAATAACTAATACGAAGATAGGCTATTTCTGTATCTTCAATAATTTTTGAATCTATCGTAGGAACATTAATTTTGTCGCGCACAACAACGATATCTTCTAATGTTTCAATCCCATTGTGAGTAACAGCCAAAACAACTTCTGTTCCTCGTTTTCCGCGAATTTTTGATACGGCAATCTCTAATTTAATACCAAATGTGTCCTCCCCATCAATTGAAAAAATCTTATCTCCCGGTTTTAATCCGGCTTTTTCAGCTGGAGATTCCGGCAAAGGCGCAATAATTGTAAGTTGATTGTCTCTTATTCCAATTTCAGCACCAATCCCCTCAAATTCACCCGCTAAATCTTTTGAAAACTCCTCTGCCTCCACTGGCGGGAAATATGCGGAATGAGGATCTTCCAGTCCGGCAACCATACCTGATATAGCCCCATAAAATAATTTCACGTCATCAACTGGTTGATCAACATAAGACATTTTAACCTTGTCCCATACCTCCCAGAATTGATCAAAGCTCACTTCCTCTGATCTGGTTCTGCTATATAAATCAATTACTTTGTTTATTTCAACAGGATCAGCATTGTCAAAAAATCTATCATTGAACCCCCAAAAACTGCCCACAAAAAGTCCCGCACAGAAAAATAAAATAACAACACAAATAGCAATTAATCCATAAAATAATCTCATCTTTTTATTAAGAAAACTATGTCCATCATTTAATAATTTTTTTGAATCCATATTTTAAATTATATTAATTATATAAGGTTATAAATTCCTTGAAATATCGACGCCAACGCCCTTTAACCTCTCTATTAATCCCTCATAAGCCCTTTCAATCGGGTAGGCATCTCGCAATATAGATTTACCCTTTGCAGCAATCATTGCAATTAAAATTGCCATACCGGGGCGTATCGCGGGAGGACAAGTTATATCATTTGCTTTTAATTTGGTTGGACCTTTGATCAAAGCGCGATGAGGATCAAGAAGCAAAATATCGGCACCCAGTTTTTTTAATTCCAAATAATATATCGCTCTATTTTCATAAACCCAATCATGCACAAGTGTCTCGCCATTTGCTTGAGTTAAAATAGGAACAAAAAGAGGCACGTTGTCTATGTTAATGCCCGGGTAAGGCCGGCCGTGGAGCTTATCAGGCAATGCTTTAAGTTCTGAAACTTTTATTCTAATATCAACCAAAACAAAATTTCCACTTTTTGATTTTCTTTTATTGAACAAAAAATATTTCTGCCCCATAATTGATAAATTCTCAAGTTCCAAAGCAAGAAAATCAAAAGCGCAATTCTTGATAGTTAATGGTGATTTTGTTGTGATTGCCAAAGAAATCCATGCCATAGCATCAACCGGATCGGGCACAATGTAATATGATTTTACGCTATGTAATTTTTTTACACCGGTGATTTTTAAGGTTGTCGTGCCGATGCCTTCAATTTTTGCTCCAGCCGCATTCAAAAAATAACACAAATCCTGAACCATATAATTTGCTGATGCAAATTTTATTGTACTTACTCCTGTCGCCAATACTGCCGCCATTACCGCGTTTTCTGTCGCGGTATCGCCTGATTCATACATTACAATATCTTGCGCCTTTAATTTTGAATTTTTGATCTCATAATACGTAGACTTTGATTTAATCTCCACACCAAATTTTTCTAATGCATACAAGTGTGGACGTATCGTACGCTGGCCAAGCTTGCACCCTCCGGTCTTATACAGCTTATATTTCTGCTCCCTTGATGCCAAAGCGCCAAAAAGCAGTAATGAAATGCGGGTATTGGCGCATGCTTTTTTGTCAATTTCATCCATTTTTAAAGGTTTTGAACTATCAATTTTTAGCGTGTTTTTATCAGCCCATTCAAACTTCACGCCTATGCTTGACAAAACCTCTATCATTCTATCAACCTCTTCGACTCGGGACATATCTTTTAGCACCACTTTGTCCTTAACCAAAACAGACGCGCACAAAAGCGCGATCGGTGCATTCTTCCCGGAACTTGTTTCAATAGTCCCATGAAGTTTTTTTCCCCCATTGACTACAAATGTCGTGCTCATTGAAATTATATTAATATTATGTTAGCATTATAGCGTAATATGGTCCAAAATACAAGAATAGATTCTATACATAATTACTCTGCATTTAAAAATATGTCCTACCCTAAAATAATATTAAATAAAAGAGCCCGAAGGCTATTTTTTGGTTTTTTGGTATTGATTTTTTTTGTTTCTACTCCAATTCTCGTCATGTACACAATCGGATATAGGTACGACTGGCAAACAAATAGAATACTAGAAACCGGCGTGATAAGCATTGATGCGGAACCGCGTGATGCAAATGTATTTTTAAGTAATGTTCATATTACAAAAAGATTACCCTTTCGGCTTACCAACCGAGCGCCCGGCACATACAACCTGCGTATAGAAAAAACCGGTTATAAGACATGGAGCAAAAACATAGATGTATCCAGCAAACAAACAACCTATATAAAAAATATAAGTTTATTAAAGGATGCTTTGCCAGTCCCTGTTTTTTCAAATAATGAAAGAGACATTAAAGAAATAAAATCATCACCCGACGGCAGTTATATAATAATCATATCTGCAAAAGATAATATTGAAATAATTGAACTTTTCAATACGCAAACAAAAGAAATACATACCATATCCAGACTGCCGTTATCTATAAAATCAAATACACAGTGGTCTCCTTTTGACAATTCAATACTAATTACCGCCCAACGCAAAGATGCGATATCCTTAACAGTGATATCTGCCAGCAATCCCGATGCTCCAAAAGCATACTCCATCACAAAAGATAGTGGCGAAAACTATTTTCAATGGCAAAAAGATGCCCCAACGCCAACTCTATTTACGCGTGACGGAAACTACTTGATTAAGCTTACGCTGAACGAAAGAAAAAATATACATAGCATCAAAAAAACCGACAAATGGTATATAGACACAAAAGAAAAATTATGGTTATACAAAGACAATATTATTTCTTTGAAATCTTCCAACGATCCCAGAGACAGTATAGCCATCACAAATAATCAAAGCATTAAAAAAATCATTGATATAAACGAACAAAGAATTATATTATTGGCCGATAAAAATATTTTCATAATACCAAGAGACAGCGACGACCAGTTAGAATCAATTAATGCAACCTCATTTGTATTTAATCCGGCCACAAAAGAATACATCGTCTGGTCGCCATGGGAATTGTGGTCAATATATGAACACAACCAGCCGGCGCTATTGAATCGTACCAGCGACAATATGATTTCTGTCTTTCCACTGGATGATGTCGGAGCATTACTAGTAGCTAATTCAGACAAATTAATCGCATTTAATCCCGGTTATTATATTTCTCAAGAACTATTTTACGGAGAAATCAAAAGCGCCAGTGTAAATCACAAAACTAAAACAATTTATTTTCTTGGAAAAGTAGGCGAAAAAGAAGACCTCTTTGAGTTGGAATACTAAAATAGAACTAGCAACAAGTTAGCCATTGCTTAACGGCTAAATTAGTCAAAAAAACGGTTACCAATTCAATACAATAACTATATGTGCGAAATTACGAAAGTTACGAAATTACGAAAAAATTTTTGTTTTGTTTATTTCGTAATTTCGTACTGTTCGTAGTTTCGTACATAAATTGGTTTGTTTAATGGTGGCAGCTTAATATAATTTCATAATATATTATATAATAAAGAAATCTCCTGTGGAGGAGTTTTTGACTTGACATTTTTAAAAAAATAGTGTATGATGTTATATTCCGTACATTTTGTCCGGATAAAATAAAACAACTCACAGGAGGAAAACAGTGAAAAAATTCAAATTTGAAGTCAAGGATATCCCCATGGGCAGGGAACGCGGTTGGAAAGTGCTCATCAATGGTGAGGAGCATCGGGTCAAGAAAGTCGAGATCACCTCAAAATACGGCACGCTAACCTACGGTCTGCGGCCCGAGGGCTACGATGGTCTGACCCTCCACGTTCCGGGAGGCGGTGGCTCAGTTACCTTGCCGTACACGGTAAGCCCCTACGGGGAACTACTCGTGGCGCTCGTGCATGAACAGCGCGACAACCTGAGCGACAAGCCGGTTTGGTGCGCAATCGGCGGCTTCGTAGATCCGGGCGAATCACACAGTGACGCACAAGTGCGCAAAACCGCCGAAGAAGCCGGCCTCGACTCTGTCACGGCAAGCCCTTTCACCGGTCCCCCAATCGTCGCAGATCGCCTATTCTTCGTTGCTGACATTTTGGCCGGAGAAGGCAACCATCTGTACTCTCTGAATGTACCATTTTCAATGCTTGAATTTGATAAAGCCGGCAAAGAGGTCAAAAGCTGGAAGATCAAAAACTCCGCCCTGCTAAAAGGGTTTCGCAATGGCGACGCTGTGCGATTCTTCGACTGGCGCGACGCCGTTAGGATCACGCCAGACTCGCTGGCCTTGTCCCCCATTGCCAAGCTAGCAGCCTCTGTGTTGCCCTCCTAATACCAAAAAAGGGCAAGCAGCCCACAAGCCGACAAGAAATCCGAAAGGAGAGTACTGTCGGCTTTTTTAAAACTCAATAATGGTTTTATCCCCAAGAATCATCTTGTGTTTTTTCTTATCCTCCGGCTCTTTTGTAAGATTCACATTTTTACCAATCAAACTATCTGTTATTGAAATTGGGCAATCAATTATTGCATTGCCCAAAATTATAGAATTATCAATTCTGGCATTGCGTATTTCTGATCCGGCTCCAATAGTCACGTTTGGCCCGATTGAACAATTTTCCAACTTGCAATTCTCGCCAATTATTACCGGTTCAATCAGTTCCACATTATCCGCCACAATACTGCTAGGGCTAATTTGTATTTTATTATCCATCTGCTCCAATAATAATCTATTTGCCAAAAGCAAGTCGCTTGGTTTCCCTGTATCTTTCCACCAGCCGGTTATTTCTTTGTAGCCGACTTTTTTATTATTTTTTAACAAATGAGAATGTATGCTTGATATTTCATACTCACCGCGAGCGCTTTTTTCTATATTATCATACGCCTCAAAAAATACTTTTGGACCATACAAATAAATTCCGGTCACGGCAAAGTTATTTGGCGCAACATCCGGCTTCTCCAATACATCTATCAAATTATTATTGTCATCAAATACCGGCACGCCAAAACGATTTGGATCCGGCACTTCTGACAACGCAAGCATACAATCACTATCCCCCTTATTAAAATCATCAACCATCTCTTTTACGCCGCCAAGCAAAATATTGTCCGACAGATAAAACATAAAAGGATCACTCCCTATAAAATGCTTTGCTTCGTTTACGACATGGGCGATTCCTTGTGGACCGCCGGTTTGCTCAAAAAATTTAATCCTCACGCCCCAATGCCCGCCATCACCAATAAATTCCTGCAAAGAATTATCGCCCGGATTTACATTTATAAATATTTCTTCTACGCCGGCCTCAACCACTTTTTCTATCGCATGATAAATCATCGGCTTGTTTGCAAGCAGAAGTAAATGCTTATTTGTTAGGGCAGTGATTGGATGCAATCGAGTTGCTCGTCCACCGCCGGTTAATATTGCCTTCTTCACATGTAGCATATATCATTTATCATATAACATATAATTTTATCCCCTCTTTCTCAAACCTTCCAACGTTTTATATAACAATTACCACCAAACTAATCTTTCAATTATAACTTTATAATACATTGCCATTATTGGATTGCCAACATACTTTAGCAAAGGCTTGTCCATATCTTTTTCCTGGAATTTGATCTCTGACACGGAGTACTTCAAGAGGTGCCTATCTTTTACCTTGCGTATTTTTTGTATTCTACGTCTCTTGCCTAGCCACAATTTCCAATTACTCCATTTTAGCCAATATTTATATACTTCAATTTTTTTATTAAGCCAGCCCCCGCGCCAGGCAAACAGCCACAAACCGACTTCCAAAACCATAGCCATTGGGAGAAGCAATAACAACGTTGGCAGTCTAAAAAACATCAGCATCACACCATAGCGATTTCTCTCCATATAAAAAAACTTTTCTATACTTCGGCTAAATTGATATTTATGATAAAAAACAGAATTAGAAACCAACACTATCTTGTAGCCAAGAGCGCGAAAACGAAAACACCATTCCAAGTCTTCGTGGTATAAAAAGAAATCATCATCCAACATGCCGTATTTCTTGATTAGATCAGCTCTCACCATGCAAGCGGCGCCGCTTGCATAAGAAATTTCTTTGACCGGGGGCAATTTGACCTCAGCTGCCTTTTCTCTATATTTATCACAAAAACCAAAACCCAAGTAATGAAAAGCATTTCCCGCATTATTGAGGTATTCTGTATCAGGATGCAGCAAAAGCAATGATTGCGCGACAGCAATAGATTTATCTTCTTCCATTGTTTTGGCGAGCGGTTCAAAGACACCCATCGCCAAAAAACCATCATCATTGTGAAGATAAATATAATCAAATCCATTCTCAAGCGCCCATTTAATCCCAACATTATTTCCGCCGGCAAAACCAAGGTTATCTTTTTGCGGCAAAAGCGTTACATGCGGTATATCTTTTCCGGACAATGGCATCACAATTTCCTCTATCGCACGCACAGATGATCCATGTTTTGGATGCAGATTATCCACAATAACAAACTCCAAATTTTCATGAGGATAAGTTATCTTTTTCAAAGAAGACACAGCATCACTTAAATATTGCTCACTGTGATAAGACAAATATATAATTGCTATTTTAGGATATTTTTGCATATGTAGACGTATAGATTAATATTTATACTCGCCCCTCCACTTCCACATATATTTCAACCAACTTTTAAGATGAGTACGCGCAAGCTTGTTTTTTATTAACGCATTTATTACTCCCGGAACTTTTGCGGATCCTCTGCCATGGGCATGTATTAATACAATATCACAAACATAATATACCGGCCAACCTGATATCCAAAACCTACGACACCAATCTATGTCCTCATAATACATCCAATACCTCTCATCAAACATCCCTACATCTTTGATCGCCTCACCCCTAACAAACATGGCAGACCCCATAATAGCATCAACCGGCTGAGTCTTGTTGTGATCAAAATCTTTCATATGATGATGATCCACCTTGCTCTTTCCTGTCTTGGTCTTGCCAAGCTTGGTGCGCTGGTATAATGGTTGAAAATTTCTTGGGAACCGCCAACACGAATACTGTAGAGAACCATCGGGATAAATAATTTTTGGACCTATTATTCCTATCTTTTGGTGCTCTTCCATATAATCATAGAGCTTTTGTATAACATTTTCACAAGAAGAAAAATCCGTGTCAGGATTTAGCACAAAATGATACTTTGCCTCAGCCGACTTCATCCCAACATTTTGAGACTTAGCAAATCCGGCATTAATTGGCTGCATTATTACTCTTACTTCCGGATATTCTTGTTCTATAAATTTATCTATGTTATCCCCGGAATTATTATCTACTATTACAATATTAATCGCCAAATTACAGGTTTTTATTTCTCTATAAAAAGAATTCAAACATTTCGCAATGTCATCTTTCATTTTATAATTTACAATCACTATATTAATATCATACATAATAAAAACATTTATACCCACTTACGCATCTTTATCCAATCTACTTTTCTTTTATTTTTTATTATCTTCCTTTTGTTTCTTAGATCTTTTCTCAAATTCCAAATTTCTCCCAAACCTTTCAATACCCCCCTATCAAAGAACAAAAACCAAAGGAACTTTCTAAGTTCATACCACAAAATCCATGGCGAGTCAAGAATAAAATTCTGCCAATATTCATTTTTATATAAAGTCATCAAGTGATTTTTGTAACTATTATATCTTATGTAATCTGATTGTCCTTTCTTGTTTTTTATAACTGAACTGCTGTTTTCACTTGATCTATCGTGGTATGCAACTGAGTCTAGCAACACAAAGGACTTGTAGCCACAAGAATTAATCCTGTACGCCAAATCCACATCTTCTTTATAAGATCCATAATTTTTATCAAAAAATCCACCATCCTCAAAAACCAAATCCTTAATCACATTGCAGCGGAACATAGGCAAAGCGCCGGAAACTCCAAAAACTTCCACCTCTCTTTTCTTTTTAATATTTTCCGATATATCACTGTATTTTTTTCCATTGTATAAATCCACAACTCTTCTATTTTTGAATACTCTTAGACCAAGTGAATCAACCAGCTCCGCCGAGTCCGTATTTGGAAAATTCCATCTCATCAAGCGCGGCGAAACAGCGGCAGCTTGCTTATTTATATCCAAAAAATTTACTAATTTTTCAAAACAATCTTTTTCCAAAAATAAATCCTGATTCAAAAGTAAAAAATATTCTGTATCTATTTTTTTAAATAATTGATTATGTCCTCTGGCAAAACCCACATTTTCTTTGTTTATATCTAATTTATATCCAATATCAAAATTATTTAATTCATTTTTAATTAAGTCCACTGTATTGTCAGAAGAATTATTATCCAAAATATTCAATTTCCAATTTTTAAAAGTTTGATTTTTTAAAGAATTAAAAAGATAAGGGATATACTTTCCCCCATTCCACGTAAGAAGCTGTACGGTTAATTTCATATAAATTTGCTTATTCCGCTTAATCTGCTTATTCTGCCTACTCTGCTATACTATATTCCCCACTTTCCAAAATATGTAATCATGCTTTTTATAAATTGTTTCTGCTTCCACAAAGTGCTCCTTTGTTTAAAACTATCACCCACATAATCAACACAATTTACAAATGGTGTGTACATTACCTTATAACCCATCTTTTTGACTTCACGGCACAAATCCACATCTTCAAACCAAATAAAATAACACGGATCAAATCCCCAGCCCAATTTATCCACTATTTCTCTTCTTATTAATAAAAATGAACCACGCACCGAATCTACTTCTTGTTCTCTGTCAAAGCCAAAACCTTTCATCAAGTATTTATCCAAAATCTTTGGAAAGAAGTGTGGTAATTTCAAAACAATTGCCAGCTGATTCCAGATGCTCGGAAATCTGCGCGGAGCAGCATTCAAATTTACCTCGCCATTTTCTTTGGTTAATTTACAGCTTGCAATCCCAACATCTCTGTGTCCGCGCATCCAATTTACCAACTTCTCCAAGCTCCCCTCCTCTACTTTCATATCCGGATTCAAAAACAAAACAAAATCTCCTTTTGCGATTTCAACCGCTTGATTATTTGCTCTGGCAAACCCCTTGTTCTCTTTGTTTTCTATTAACCCAACGTTTGGAAAATCCTTTTTAATTACATCTACGGTTTTATCCGATGAATTGTTGTCTACGATTAATTGCTCAGCTGATATATTTCCACAACCCAAAACAACGGACGATATTTGATCCGCAATTCTTGACTCTGAATTCCAAGTCACTGTGATAACGCTTAAATCCATGTTAAAAGGCTTACAAGACTTGCAAAGCTTACGAGGCTTATTTATTTTGCCTAGTAAGCCTCGTAGGCCTTTTAAGCCTTTAGAGCCTCTTTAGAATATTTTTCCATTGTATCTCTAATTGCCTCTTGTATTGGACGCATTTTAATTCCAATTTTCTCAAGATTTTCCGATTGAAGAAAATTATTTGATCTTGCTTTTGTAGCCAATCCTTGTTTGACAAGGTCATCATTTGTTATCCATTTGTTTTTATGGCTTGGGTCTACTAATTCTTCATACAATGAAATAATTTCTCGATGTTTTAATGTGCCGGGATTAGTCACATGAAAAATACCCCTCCCCTTTTTTGTAAGCAGTTGATAAAAAACATCAATCATATCTTCCATTATAGTGACAGAATTCTCAACATCGATAACTTTTTCAAAGGAAACCAGTTTGTCAATAATATTTGCCGGTGATGGAATGCAATCTATCGGCATGCGAATACGGGCTATGCCAACATTTGGCAAAGTTGACAACACTAAGTCCGCAGCCCATTTTGTACGAGAATATACCGGAATTGGGTTGCCAAAGTCAGTTTCTTTCCAACCTTTTGGGTCAGGCGACTCGCCATAAAAAATACAGCCTGAACCAACGTGCAATAAATAAATATTTTTTTCGCTTGCTGCTTCTGCAATAAGAATTGGCAATTTTGTATTACCCAAAATAGTCGCTAATTGATTAGTTTCGCACCAATCTACATTTGGCTTGCCTCGGACACCCGCCGCATTTAATACAACATCCGGGTTGTGTTCATTTAATAAATCCAAAACATCTTGTTTTGAACTAATCATCTTATCGCTTACTACCGCCTCCTCACCCCACACCTCGGCACAGCGAGTGCCAATAAATCCTTTTCCTATTATTAAAATACGCATATAAACATTTAAACACTTATCCCAAACCCTATATGGTCTGTGGTTAAAACACTAGAATATTCCAGCCCAAGGCTGGTCTCCGCCAAAGGACGGATCTGTCCTTTGGCATGAAGCCTTTGGCTGGAAAACAAAATATTATAATAAATTGTCATTTTGAACTAATTCCTTATTCTGCTTACTCTGCTTAATCTGCTTATTGCTGGCTATACTGTTTTTTGTAATACTCCATATAACTTCCGTCTTTTAATTTTCTCCACCATTCCTCATTCTCTTTGTACCAATCAACAGTCTTCTTTAACCCTTCTTTAAAATCATATTTTGCTTCCCAACCTAATTCTGTTTTTAATTTACCGGCATCAATTGCATAACGCCTATCATGGCCCAGTCTATCTTTTACATACTCAATCATATCATCATTTTTTCCGGAATATTCCAAAATTAATTTTGTTATTTCAATATTTTCTATCTCATCCCCCGTTCCAATGTTATAAACACTGCCCGGTTGTGCTTTGTGAAGTATAACGTCTATGGCACTGCAATGATCATCTACATAAATCCATTCACGGACATTTTTACCGTTCCCGTAAACCGGCACCTTTTTGCCCTCAATCAAGTTGGTTGCAAAAAGAGGTATTAATTTCTCGGGATACTGATTTGGTCCATAAAAATTACAACTATGAGTTACCACCACCGGAGTCTCATAAGTAATCCAATACGACCGGCAAAGCAAATCACCGCCTGCCTTGGCGGCGGCATAGGGACTATTTGGCTTAAAATTAGACTCCTCCGTAAACTCACCCTCCTCAATACTGCCAAAGACTTCATCGGTTGAAATTTGTACCATTTTCTTTAAGCCGAACTCTTTTGTAACCTCCAAAAGATTACATATCCCAAGCACATCAGTTTTCAAAAAAGCAGTCGGGTCCATAATTGATCTATCTACATGAGTTTCGGCCGCGTAGTTTACAATTACATCCACGTTATTTTCTCTTACAGCCTTTCTAAGTGCTTCCAAATTACAAATATCTCCTTTTACAAAGCTGTATTTTTTGTTTTCTTCCACTTCTCTTAAATTCTCCAAATTTCCGGCATAAGTCAGCTTATCAAAATTAACCACCATGTAATCCGGGTATTTGTTCAAAATATATTTTATAAAATGCGAGCCCATAAAGCCGGCACCACCACATATCATTATGTTCATAAAAATATTAAATATTATTTTAAGGATACAAATTACAAGGTACAAACAAATATAAAATTATAAACTTGATTGTTTTTGATTTGATATTTGAAATTTATGATTTGTTTGTTTCTTGTATCCTTGTTTCTTATCACTTAAAAAGCTTTGCTAGATCCTCAACAGGCTCTTTCCCCGGGTTATTTATAATAGAATGCATACTTCCACCACCATCATTTTTCCACCTAGGCATAATATGCCAATGCACATGTGGGACTACTTGACCTGCCACTTTACCATTGTTAATACCTATATTCATGCCGTCTGGCTTGAGTCTGGCTTGTACTCGCCCGGCAGTAGCGCGCAATCCAGCTGAAATTAGTTGAAATGTTTCTGTACTCATATCCCATAACGACTCATAGTGTTGTTTGGGTATGACCAATGTATGGCCTTTGGAACGAGGCGTTATATCCAAAAAAGCCAGTATATTTTCATCTTCGTATACTGTGTAATTAGGAATTTCCCCTTTTACTATCTTACAAAAAATACAATCTGACATAATTTTATACTTAATTAACAGATGTATACTATCGCAAAAAGACAATTTTTTCAAGCCCCCTAAAATAGACAAACCCCATATCATTAAATACGGGGTTAAAATAAAAAAACGGAAACTACTCCTTTAAAGCAAAAAATTTTACATTCTCATCCCAACACAGATTATGTCGTCGTGCCAAGCTTAATTCCCATCTATCCAGCCACATATGTTGATATGGAGAATACACAATACTACAATTGCACTGCCATTTAGAATCCAAATTCACACGCTTGTCTCTGATTTTTGGATATTGGGCAGAAAAAGCCAATTGGTGTTCAAAGCTAATTGGGCGCAAACCATTTTCTTCTCTAGCCTTTCCCACCTCAAGCTCATAAATCTGTGTATTAAAACTCAAAAATACAATCTTTGCGCTTACTACTCCATCACCATTAATCTCAAAACATTCAGAGGTTATATTTTTATTAACCCCAACAAAGCCTGCAAGATTAATATGCTCTTCCCATGTTTTAGTATAATCAATAGTAACAATATATGGTTCAGAAATAGTTAATACAAGCCCTCTTTCTTTTTCCATTTTTCCCATCCTTTCCTTCAAATTACCACAAAATCATGATACTGACAAGATTACTCTGTCAATAATGGGGTACCACTGGCCATTTCTGCCCAAATCACAAAATCACCCAAAACTTTGCCGGCATCATTCATAATAAGATGCATAAACTCCTCATTTTCTATGCCCAAATCATCTTTTTGCAAAATGACCCAGCATTTATCGCTCTTGGTTAATTTATGCATTTGAGCCAATATATTGGTATTATTGGCATATTTAATTTCCTGATGAAGAGATACCCTTTCCGGCTGCGCAAACTGATATGTTATGGGGAACCCGCCGCCCACAATTTTTTGCCCGGACAACCCTTCCAATATTAACAACGTCCATGTGTCTGCCAATACGCAATAATTATTGTCCTCAAAATTAGTATTGCCCAAAACATAATTGGCCGCCTCATACTCATTTTCACTTACAACGCGCATATCAGGACCGCTGGCATAAGATGTTGTCGCCAGCCACCCAAAAGATAAACACAAAAAAATAACCAATACTTTTGCCAAACTATCTCTGACTTTATTTTTGATAATAAGATAATAAAAACCATAAACAAAAAAAGCCAAAATTAAAAAAGCAAACACAGCATCAAGCCGGCGCACAAAAGACCTGTCGCCTTCCAAAACAAACCAGCCAATTATATACCCGCCAGCCACGACAGCAAACAAATATCTCAAAATTGTCCATTGTACTTGCATTTTTGATTTTTTGCTTGCGTAAATCGCATAAAAAACCACCAGCCAAATCAAAATCACTACAAACATAATATGCCAGCGCCAATTGGAAAATAAACTTGGCACAAATGCCAGCGCGGGAGTATGATTAAAGATAATATTTCCGCTCAAAATATCATGCGGACGAATTGAACTGGCAAAAAACCAACCGCTAAATTGACCAAGCAGCTGTTTTAATTGCGCCAAATAATCCAATCTCCACGGCAGCGCACTGGTGCCAGAAACAATTTCAATCAGCGGAAAAAGCAATACACTAACCAATGCAAGTCCGGCGCCCAAAACATATTTTGACCAATTCTTTTTAAATATGTTTGTCTCACTTTTTGAAAACCACATCACTATATAACTCACAAGGATAATAAACCAAATCAAGATAAAATGCATTGTGTAGCCAAAAATCATCAAAAAACTAAACAAGAAAACAATTCTTTTCTGCAAATAATTTTCATCACGCAAATATTGCAGCCACAACATAAATACAAAAAAGAAAGTCAAATACCCCAAACTAACCGGCAATGTCAATGCGCCTAATGCCTGAAGTGGAAATGCAATGCTCGCCAACGCAGCCAAAAATAATCCTTTCCTCCAAGAACCAAACAAAAGACGCCCCATCCGAAAAAATATCAAAGGAAGCATAATTGACCACAAAATAGGAATTAGCCACTTATTTATGGTCAAAAGATTAAGTTTAAACGTCTGCGACAAAAGAACGCTGCTCCCCCACAATTGTCCGTAAACATATTTATTTGGAATTACAATTGCTTCCGGCAAGTCAACATTAAAAACTTCGCGCCACTTTGCCTCTTCCCCAAACAAAACCGGCGGATAAAATTCACCCTGCGTTAATTTTTCTTCTATTGCTATATGACGCCAGACATCTCCTCCCCATGGCATGGCGTGGGACAATGGCAGATAAAAATGAAGCAACAATGAATGTAAAATTATAAAAGAAAGAATTAACTTAACCTTATGTTGAGAAAAAACAATAACAAAAAGCAAAGATGTCAGAACAAAAAATACTGGAAGATAATATTTATCGATCACTTGCCATGGGGAGTTCAAAACTATGTCGCTTTGATTTTTTGCAAGCAAAAATAAACCGACCAGCCATAGTATTAAATAAAAAAATATAAAAAATATATTTTTTTTAAAAAGCATTTTTTTTATTGCCTTAGTTTTTGGCTCCCAAACATTGAATGTTTCATGCAATTTTCTTTTGCTTTGTTTGACCAAAATAAATACCAACAAACTCAATAATGCCGTAAATAAATATACCAGCCATATTATGGCCGGAGTTACTTTGTACCAAACAACAAAAATTGAACTAACAAAACTAAGCAGCAAAAAAATAGAAAACCATGAAAATAATCTCGTAACAAAATCCTTGCCTTTCATCCCAAAAACCTTTTTAAAAATTTTTTGCCACCAAGAACCTACCGACAAAAAATATAATAAAAACAATATCAACCCCAACCATGCCTGGTGCCAAAAAACAAGATTAAAATACAAAAGAGCCAACTCAATTAGTAGGCCTATATAAAAAAGAGTTCTTTTTGTTTTAAGCAATAAATTTAAGCTCATTTTTGTTAATTGTTAATCGCCAACTGTTAATCGTTGTTAAAGCCCGTGTGAAAAAAGGCTCAAAACCGCCGCGCCAATTGCAACGCCAAATATCAACGCGGCAACACTTAATAATTCCGGAAAATCCAATAAAAGCGCCATTAGTGTAATAAATACCGCCAAAACTTGCAAAAACATCTTTATCTTCCCCCATCCATTGGCCATTCTTATTTTTTTTATTCTATAGCCGGAAAACAGCGCGGATACTATAAATATAATCTCTATCCCCAATATTGCAACCCCAAGCCAAAAATCAAAGTATCTAAATACAAGCAAAAGAACCATCGCGCCTATCAATAATTTGTCTGCCAATGGGTCAAACAAAATTCCAAACTTAGTAATTTGATTTTTTGTTCTGGCAAGAGACCCATCCACCGCATCTGTAAAAGCCACAAATAAAAAAGCAAACGCCCCCAGGCCATAATAGCCATACAAGATCAAAAGAAAAACTATTGGCGTAGCCAATACTCTAAAAGAAGTGACCTTATTTGGTGTTACAGAATCCGGCAAATACTTCAAAACCACTCTTTTCATTAGATGATCATGAGGATGCACTTCTTTTGCATCAATATAATCAAACAAATCAGGATGTTTTTGTTTTATAGACTTGAGAATTCCCATACTTTTGATACAATACAATACGATACCTATCTAATTATACGCTTTTTTGATAAAAAAACAACCATAATGAACAATAAGCACAATAAACAAAAACTCTTTCTCCGCTCACTGCTGGGCGCAGTGCTTTTGACGCTCAATTTGACAATCGTCCAATCACAAATACTTGGAATATTTGGATTCTTATTGTTTTTTATTCCCTTGGCATTGTGGCTGGCTGTATTACTACACGAACATAATGAGGGAAAAATATTTTGGGGAGCGTTATTACTACTTTCATCAATGATGCTTTTGACCGCATTTTTTTATTATATATATGGCATTACACCGCTAATATCTATAATAATTTTAATTGCCTTATTATCAAGCTTTTTACTCAAACCATCAAAAATACAAAACCCATTCAAGATTGACACAGAAGAAAAAATAAAATTCTCTAAAAAAGAATTCTATCTATTAATACTCTTTTCCTTGTCTGAAATAATATTATTGGGGTCGCTAATAATTAACAGATCAACCGAGCTAATGCCCTCGCCTTGGTCTGCTGTGGGTCCATGGTTTTTTATTATCTATTTCTTGTCTACCGGCCTTCTTTTTTACTTAGTATATAATTCAAAATCCGAAAAAACACAACTTATACTAAGTACCTTGCACTTATTTACAACTTTTGCCGTAACAACAATTTTGTACCCACTAGGTTACGGCTTTGATGCCTTTGTGCATCGGGCGTCTGAAATGTGGATTTTTAATAACGGATATGTCTCGCCAAAACAGCCATATTATGTTGGCCAATATAGTTTTGTTGTTTGGCTCGCGCAATTAACCAAAATACCGCTTTTTTATATTGATATATATTTGGTACCGCTTCTGGCTTCCTCTGCCTTACCGGCGGGAAT
>Ga0210057_1000995_pt1 | contig 44584 bp, 43 predicted proteins | sample CryGeyCG2114_010_2_FD_183968 | JGI IMG/M metagenome (GOLD analysis project Ga0210057, IMG submission 183968) | Groundwater microbial communities from aquifer - Crystal Geyser CG10_big_fil_rev_8/21/14_0.10 (SPAdes) (version 2) | ecosystem: Environmental > Aquatic > Deep subsurface > Groundwater ...
TAACATCTACGGGGCCTGCATCAGGAAGAGCATCGGGAGGTGTAGCATCTACGGGGCCTGCATCAGGAAGAGCATCGGGAGGTGTAGCATCTACGGGGCCTGCATCAGGAAGAGCATCGGGAGGTGTAGCATCTACGGGGCCTGCATCAGGAGCACTGACTTCCCCCTCCTCCTCCACCTCCGGCATCGGTATCGCCTCTGCTTCCGGTGCAACCTCCGCTTCCGGCATCACCGGCGGCGCAATGTCCGCGGAGATAGGAGGGCCGGAGCGATCAGGGCGCGGATTTTTGGGGACCACTTCGTAGTTGCCCGCCGGCAGACGGAAGGTCTTTGCGTCGGGGCGTTTGACGTACATGTACCCTTGCGGCGGATCAATCGTGTAACGCGGGGCACGGTAGCCTTCGGGCGCACGCGCGAGCTCCCACCCTTGGGGCTCTCGCACGTAGGTCCAGCCTTCCGGAACATGCATCGGCACGGTGTTGGGCTCCAGAGGAACAGGCGTGTAATCGGGGGGAACCGCAATCGGAGCGCTCCCCTTTTCAAAGATCACCGGCACCAATCCTTCTCCCTTGCTGGGGAGAAGTGTTTTCCCCTCTTCCACCCACACGGGGATATGCCCCGGCCTGGTGGGCATCTGGAGCTTGCCGTCTTTCTCATTTATTTTTGCCCCTCGTGCGGCTTCGGGAACGGTCTCCTTGGGCACCCATACCGTATCGGTGCCCTCGAATGCGTATCCGTTGGGGAGATTTGGACCCACGTTCGTCGTGGGAACCATGAGCGCCTTCATCCTGTCATCGAGTGTGTAGAAGTGTCCGCCGACCTCGCCCAGGGAAACAACGACGTGCCGACCAATGATGTCCGTTGGTTGCGGCATGTTCTCCATGCCTGTAAGGAGCGATCGCGGCACTGCATAGATCACCTTGTCGCCGACTTCGCCCACCCAGGTACCGTCGGGCTGGCGCGCACCGAGCTTGTCTTTGGGGAACGCGATGAGTCCGCTCGCTCCTTTATGACGCGGGTACGGGGGCGTAGAGCCCATGGCGCTCAAGGGGATATCCACATGGTTGGGGATCTTGGACGCACTCTTATAAGGAGAAACGAACTTCGCCGGCAGCCATTCCTTGGGCACGTGAGCAACGTTGCCCGTGCGCTTGAGGTTGGGGCCACCGACCGCCGCCTCGGGAAGGAGACGGAGTCCCGCGACGCGCATGGTGTCCTTGCGCCGCTCGACGAGCGCGTATCCCGGAGGAATGTCGTACCCCGGGTACGAAGTGAGGAACACGGGATCGAGTTCGCGTGAGGAGTAGCCGCGTGGAAGCGGGACCAAGGAGAATCCTTCGGGAACCTTCGCGAGCATGTAGCCATCCGGCACGGGAGGCAGGCTCTCGTTTGGACGCTCTGTTTGTTCTAATCCCCCGACACTCGCAAGGAATGCGGCAAGCGACATGGACTCACCTGCATCGATCGCGTGCTGCCACGCATCGGCCACCACCTGCCGGTACAGGCTCTTTGCCTGCGGATTATTGATTTGGTCGTAATGATTGAGGAACGCGAAGGGGTCAGAGCGATCCACGGAACCTGTCAGACGTTGGAGCGCGGGTTCCACAACCCGCACGTGACTCTGCTGGTACTCCAGCGCACGCGGGCACTTATGGAGTCCGTAGAGGTAGAAGACGTGGGAGAGCGGTCCGCCCCACTTTTCGCTGCCCACTCCCCTGCCATCAATGCGGCGGATGATCTTCTCAGCCAGATCCTTATCGGGGATGCGCCGTGCGATGAATGCGCGCATCTCCTTGGTCACCGTGATCACTCCGCTCTTTTCGCTCTCTTTGAGCGTGAATCCCGCCGCGACCATAGAGAGCGGCATCTCCCCCAGGATCGCCACCGGACCGAAGTCCTCCTGACCATCCTCGGCCAAACGCTCTGCAAAACGCATGGAAAGATCGCGGTTGCCTTTCCCCTGGGTAGCGGCCTCAGCACCGCCCTTGCGGGTCCAGGACCACATGTCCGATCCTATTTCCGAGACACCCTTGCCCCCCGTTAACCCATGAAGCAATTTGTCACCACCCAAGGCATAGGCGCCTAAGCCCAAGCCGAGGAGAGCGCCAGCGCGGTACACCCACCCGCTCGCTTTGTCTTTTCCATCACCTCCCCACAACGCCATGCGTCCGAGCTTGCTCACGACCTTCCATCCCACATAGAGACCGGCTGCGCCAAAGAGAATTTTCTGCCAGCCATTGAGTTTACCCCATCCTTCCTTGAACTTGCCGATGACACTATCGGAGAAAAACTCCGGGGTGGCTGCAGTTTGTGCCGGAGCCTCCTTACCAGCCTGCGCAATCGCGGGCGATTGCTGCTCGAGTTCAGAGCGATACTTGGCCAGGCTCTGCTTCACTTGGCCCTGCATTTGGGTACGTTCCTCTTCGCGACTGCGGTAGAGGCGGGCAAGCTCGCCGAGGTGTTCCAGATCGACAGCCCCGGTGACAAAGGCTCCGCGCAGAGTGGATTCAGGCAGAGCAAGAGCTACGCGCCAGAGCTCGGTATTGGTGTACTCGGGGAGCGCGTTCACCGCATCGCATGCGTCACGATTGGTCGAAAGCAGATTCAGGAACTCGCTGTACGCACGGTGCGTGAGCTTGCCCTGCGTAATGTAGCGGTGGTACGCGCTCTGGCGCACCACGTCCCACTGCTTGTCACCGAGCTCGCTGTGATTCCACTGATGGCGTTTTGCATTGAAATCATCACGCGTGCGGGCACTCCCCCGCTGCGCGCGGCGCAGCGTGACGAGTAAGCGCGCACCCTTCGATGCCGTCTTGAGATCTTCTTCGGTCTTTACCGCCTTGAGTGAACGGTACGCCTGCGTGAGTTCCGCATCCCTGAGAAGCTCATCACCATCGCGACCGAAGTGCTCCTCGACAAAGAGACGGAGTAAGTCGGCCCGTTCCTTGGGCGAGAGCACCGACCACAGCGAGAGAACAATCTCACCGGACTCTGTCGGCACAGATGGGGCATCAAAGTTGAACTGAAATACCGAGAGCCATGCATCCTCGTCGAGGAGCTGCCTGTACGCAGCCTCGGGAGTTTTTTCCTTGCCGCGGAAGCGTTCCAGCCACCCGGGCTCTTTGGCCTTGGTCTCCATCTTCTCCATGACCAAGCGATCGAAGGCGGACCCTGTAGAGAGCACCATCTGGCGACGCTCAACTTCGTGGTCGATCTCCATGGAAACCCCGGGAACCGCACCTCCCTGCTTCCTGCAGAGACGCCGTTCTCCTGCGAAGTCATGCGTGTTCCAGGCCGAGAATGATTCTGAGGAATGCATGGAGTTTCGCTCTATTGGAAGAGAATCGATGGATTGACAATGTCGCCGACATATCCGAGAGTGCCGCTAATGGCACGGCGCGTTCGGCTGATGATTGAATGTGGAGTGGGTTTCTGCTCTTTGTCAGGAGATGCTTCTCCTCCTTCGGATACCGCTTGCCCTTCTGCTTCTCCAGCAGACTCGGCAGAGGCTGCCGAGGGCATCTCGCCTGCTTCCATGCGCTTGCGCACTTCGGCACCGACTTCCGTGAGTTGCGCTTCGGTGAGTTCGCGGTTCTGCGGATCGCGCAGGTGTTCCTTGACGAGATCTGCAAGGAGCACATCGGCGGGCAGGGGTTTTCCCGGCCGCGCGTAGCGCGCGTGCTGGAGGAGAAGATCTCCTCTGCGGCGGCGCGCGGGATCACTGATCCATGTTCCCAACGTCGCCGCAGTATCCTTGCGCTTGGGGCCGAAGGCGAGAGCGATGGCGCTGAGTTTTTGGGGAACGGTCTTTGGGCCAAAGGTATCGATGTCGCTGTCCGTAAATTTCACGGCCTTCTTCACGCCGAGCGCGCCCACCAACCCTTCGATTTTCTGCAATTCACTCCTGAGCTTAGAGCGCTTTTCCTGCAGATCAGTGAGTGTCTTCGTTGCTTCTGCACGCTCCTTGCGCAATTCCGGCAATTCGGAACTGAGAGCGCGGGCCTTTGCGGCATCCGCGTTGCGCAGTGCATCCAACTCCCTCTGCGCTTTGCCTTGGCCTGCTTCCGCTTCCGCACGACGCGCGCCAATGCCGTGGAGATCCTTCTGTTCCAACAGACTGTCGTGAACTTTGCGAATTTCCATAACCGTCTGCAACGCGCGCTTCTGCCCTTCGTCCATCAGATTGTCGAAGATCCAGCGCAAGTTTGCGTCGTTGGCGACATGCTCAAAGTAGTGGATGAGCTTGAGCGCCTCGGGAGAGTTGGGGTTGCGTACGAGCTCTGTAAACGCAGGCATGGTGACCTTCTTCTTCCCCAGCATCACGACCATGCGGTGCTTGGCGGGGTTCTTGATGGGTGCCAGGAGCTGCCCGATCGGCGCACGCGTATCGAGAATGCGGTCGACGATTTGTTCGCGGAACGCCGGTGCTTCCTTGCTGCTCTTGAGTTTCTTTCTAACCTCCGCCTCCGGCATGCTCATGAGCAGTGCGATTTTGGCATGGGTATCTTTCGCCATGTGCTGCACGGTAGCTTCCACCACTTCGCGCTGCTGCGAAGAGCTCTCCGGCGAGGAAACCGGAGTCATTTCGGATGCGTTACTCGCCATGCCCTCTCCGGCTTCAGCCGGGGCGTCATCCCCCTTCGCAATTTTGGCATCGTCTTTCTGTTTGTCTTCTCTTGGAGGCATCAAAGTATTGTAGCAGATTTCCCTCCCCGTGTGTAGGGGTTTTGACATGAGTCCTGGGGCTTTGAGGGAAGGCAAAATTTGCACAAGAAATCTGAAAGCAGTTGGCATGAGAGAGGTCTTCCTTCCCCGACGGTGGAGGAGTGAGGAGAGGGGATGTGGAGTATCATGAACATCATCATGCTTTCTCTGTGTAGAGAAAAGGCTCTTCATCGAGATTGATGCAGACACCCACAGCGAACCAGGAGTGGAAAAACGTGATATGGAGAGAGAGCAATACTTTCGTAAGCTGGGCTTCGATATTCTTCGCTTCAGTAACGCAAAAGCTGTTCACGAGCTCAACAGCATTATTGAAGGCATTGAGCTGGCACTCGACGGTTCTTCTCACTGAGATTGACCCCCTCTCCTCACATCCCCTCCCGCTGGGAGGGGAAGCTCTGCTCTGGGCACGGTAGTGCTGATCCGTCTCCTGACGCGGTTGCGCCTCACTCCTACAATCCCAAAAGTTCCCGCGCTCAGGAAGCCACCGAGGAGAATACCCAACTCAACAATACTGATGCTCTCTGCGGACACATTCTGGAGAGATGTCGCTGGAGCAGAAACTGTTTGCATCGCGAGTTCTTGAACAAATCCCGATGTCGCTTCCATGGCAGAATCATTGGGATCCTCTGCGGCAATTACGCTGCGGTAACGGACGGGCAAAAACCCCTTCGACGACGTACCCTTCGTAGACTTGCTCCTTGCCTCAGATGCAACTGCGGCCTGTGACGATGACGATGTAGCACTCACAACGCTGGGGCAACTCTGCGCTGCAAGCGGGGTTGGATTGGAAGTCAGACACCACTGTTTGGTATCAGCATCGTATGCGTAGGACCAGTCCGATTTCACCTTGGGAAACGCAACAAATGAACGCGTGTTGCCTTCCGGATCAAGCAGCCACACCTCATCTCCGCTATTGTTGAGTGCAATGCGCGTCTGTTCCCGGGTGAGGATCGCAAAATTTCGGGCGGGCACGATTATGTCTTCTCCGAGAACACGGGGTTTGCTCCCGCCCTCACGCAGGTCATCGAGGATCCATCCGCACAAATGCGCATCGTGTTCGCCCGCGTTGAAGAGTTCGATCCATTCCTCGTCCTCGCTGGGACTGGGGAAGACCTCGGTGATACTCACTCCCGTTCCCGCCCACGGCTCGCACTCTGCACCCGACTCCGCCCTTTCGGTGGCTACGCCAAGCAACGCTCCTGAACCTCCTTGACCTTCCTGACCCGACTCCGCTGACACTCCGCCGGGCAAGCCTTCCAAACCTTCCTGACTTGCTTCACCTTTCACCACCATCCGCATCGTCCTCTCCTCCAACCGACCGCAGAGCGTGAGTACGTCCAAGCGCAGCGTGAATTCGTCGGGTAACTCATACGTGTACGCGGGCGGATTGCACTTGTCACTCCCTCCCCCGTCACCGTAGTCCCACCGGCACTGCGCATCGCTGAGCGACCCGCCGCGCAGTTCGGTGTCGACGTTGATCGTGTGGGGCACTTCACCCTGCGTGTACCCCGACTGGAGGAGAATGTGCGCATCGGGAAGACGACTCGTGTTAGGGCTGGCCTCACTGGGAATACAGAATGCCGTGAGCGTATCCGGCGCATCGGGGTCGCGACCGTAGCTCACCTCCTCACCCGTGAGCGGATATGACAGCGCATCGATGACCGTACCGCTGCAGAGGAGTTCGACGGTCGCTCCGTTGTTGGGGAGCGTGAGTGCGGTCTGCGTTTTCCTCAGCGACATGTATGCACCTGGCCTGAGGAGCACGGGAGTATCGATGGCGTACGCAATCTTCCCCACGCGTACGCCCCACCCTTGCATGAGCACGGTTTCCGTTCCCGCGTTCGTGAGTTCAATCCACTCTTGGTCGTCTTTGCCACTGGGATCAGCGAGCACTTCGCCGATGCGCACACCACTCTCACATTGCACAGGATCGTCATCGTCATCGTCGTCCCCCGCAGGAGCGTTTCCGTTCGCAGTCCCCGGCGTACCGCGCATCGGCGCTCCGGGATCGAACCCGGCGGAGAGCGTAGCTGTACGCCAATTCTTGGGATCGGTTCCCAGTCCCAAAAGATCGATGCGCTCCATGCTCGCACGCGTGCCCGTACCAGTCGCATTCTCTCCGGCAAAGGGAGCTCCCGAGCCATCGTCGACTCTGTCCACAGTGACACCGCTCGCCGTGAGGAGTGTAAGGGAGAGCTGCGTGTTGGGGAGGCTCACCGCGGTGGTGACAAGATCCGGATCGCGGGCCAGGCGTGATTCGTCTGCAGCGTAGTTGCTCACTAAAAAGTATGCACCGGCTTCGATGAACGTGTCCTCAGGCAACTCGATCATCACTGCGTCTTCCCCGTTCTTGCGCACAGTGATTTTCCATCCGCTCACGTCCACAGATTCATTGGTCGCATTGACGAGCTCCAGCCACTCATCGGCGGTGCTCAGGTCGCTGCCCGCCCAGTGCACCTCGCTGATGACAACTTGTGCATGCGCTCTTCCCCGCAGAGAGAAGAACGCGCAACATGCAACGCAGATGAGGAGCATACGGGGTGCAAAAACTCGATACATAGAGCCAAAGAAAGGACTCATTGAACCATGCCGTATGTCCCGCATCGTCCGCCCGCCCCGTACTTTGAAGCGATGACAAGAACTTTTTTGCTTGATGAAGCCATCAGCGCCGTTCCACGGAGACATGGAACGTCACCGCGCGATAGAAGCACCGAAAGCGTCAATGCCACTTTTGAGCTAAAAATCGTGAAGATCCCTAGAGAAAGCCATTCTTTGCCCATTCACACCGACGCATTCCTCCCCTATACTGTGTACGGATTCTTCCGACACTCTCTCTTTACGCTTCTCAGAATCTTCCTACGTCTCTTTCCCCTTACCTTCCCCTGATATCCCCCCGGACCCTTGCCGAGCACTTGCGTTTCCGCGTGCTTTGCGTGTCCTGATCTGTACATGAGAGAGCGGCAGAAGAACCCCATTTCTTATACGACTTCTGCCCCAATGATCTATGGAATATTACTTCATCGTCTTCCTCGCACTTCTTGCGGGGACGCTTTTAGGACTTCTTGCCGGATGGTTCTGGTTCTCGCAAGGCAAACGCATTTCTGCGCGTCTCCAAGCGGAAATCACGCAACGCCAGCGTGAACTTGAAAAGATCGAGAACAAGATTGCCGAAACCGAGGGCCGCGCCAAAGCGGCTGAAGTCGAGGCCCGTGCTTCCGCGCGTGAAATTCTCTCCGAGGCCAAACTGAAAGCCAGCGAGATGGAGGCGAAATTGGAGAAGGAAACCGGCCGCCTGGAAGAGAAGGAAAAAGTTCTCGACGAGAAAACCCGGTCAATCGAAACTCAGCGGCAGCAACTAGCAAAGGAGCAACAGGAAGTTTCTGCACTCAAGCAGGAACTCTCCGACGCGAGCGCGCAGCACAGAATCGCTTTGGAAAAAGTTGCGCGTCTCTCGGAGGAGGAAGCCAAGCAACAGCTTTGGGAAGAGCTTAAAACCGAGTACGCAGAGCACTTTGCTCTCAACATCAAGCAGCTGAAGGAGAACATGGAAGGAGAAGTGGAAGAACAAGCCAAGAATCTGCTGGCAGAAGCCATGCAACGCTACGCGTCGGAAGTAGCCACAGAATCGACCGCGACTATCGTGCAACTCCCCTCCGATGACGTGAAGGGAAAGATCATCGGTAAGGAGGGGCGCAACATCATCGCCTTTGAACAAGCGACCGGCGTCGACATCATCATCGACGACACACCGGGAGCCATCGTCATTTCCGGTTACGATCTGGCACGACGCTACGTTGCGAAGCTGGCGATGGAGAAACTCATCAAGGATGGCCGCATTCAGCCTGCTCGTATTGAGGAAGTCGTGGCCAAAATGAAGGAACAAGTCGGTAAGATGATGCTGGAATTCGGCAAGCGTGCCACGGAGGAACTGCACATCACCGGATACTCGCAGGATTTCCTCAAGATCATCGGTCGCCTGCGTTTCCGCACCAGTTATGGACAGAATATTCTCAAGCACTCCGTGGAGATGGCGAATATCGGCAGAATGCTCGCCGAAGAGATCGGGGCAGATGCGCGCACGGTGGTGGAGGGATGTCTGCTCCACGACATCGGCAAGGCGCTTGACCACGAAGTCGCCGGTACCCACGTCGAGATCGGCGTGGAGATCTGCAAGCGTTTCAAAGTGCGGCCTGAGGTACTCCACTGTGTCGCCGCGCACCATGAAGATGTACCCATCGAAACCCCCGAGGCCTTCATCGTTGCGGCCGCGGATGCCGTCTCCGGTGCCCGGCCCGGCTCGCGCAGGGAATCCTTCGAGGCGTACCTCAAACGACTCAAGGAACTTGAGGAGATTGCCAAGGGATTTGAGGGAGTGCAGCGTGCATTCGCCATCTCCGCCGGGCGCGAGATCCGCGTGTACGTTGATACGCAGAAAGTGGATGATCTCCAACAGGAAGCACTCGCGAAGGACATCAGTAAGAAAATTGAAGAGGAGCTTACGTACCCCGGTGTCATTAAGGTGAACGTCATCCGGGAACGGAGAGTGGAGGTCAACGCGCAGTAGCTCCAACCGTCATAAGACGTTCACCCTGAGCGCAGCCGAAGGGTGAACGTCATCCGGGAACGGAGAGTGGAGGTCAACGCGCAGTAGGAACATGTGTCGCTTGTCACTTGTCACTCGTCACGACTCGACAGACGAGTGACAAGCCGACCAGTGACAACCGTGTCTGCGCTTGTGCATCTTCTTGCTGCGTCTGATGAGTTGAGTCTTTCAATGTTCTGTGGTACAATATTCAGTGAACATTCACACCAAGTCTATGAACCGCTTGAGCACGCATTTCCGATTGGCCATTCTCCTTGGGAGCATTGCTTTCGTGGGGAGCACGACGCTCACCGTTCGTGCATATTTGACTCCCGGTGAGGTCTTCGATGTCGGCATCGGTTCTGGCCCTCAAGAGGAACTCCCTCCCCCCGATGCGCTTACAGAGACTCCGACGCAAGACGTGGGCAACGGATCGCAGGAGTCAGGTTCCCCCTCACAGGATGCAGCCGAAGTTGCTATCCCTACTCTCCCCCAGACCGCAACTGCGCAAGATGGCGAGGAGCAACCGTCGCAGAGCGGCACCGTAATGGAAGAGGATAGTACTGTCCCCCTTGAGGCAACAGGAACCGTAATGGAACCGCAGCAAGCGGTAGAAGAGTCGTCCACTTCTCCAAGTACACCGGTGTTCTATCGCAACGGCAAAGTCATCGAAATGAGCCATCCCGCCGCAGAGGAATCCCCTGCAGAGATCCTGCCTTCGGAGGAACTCCCCGATGCCATGGAGGAACCCGATGAGACCGAATCCCAGCCGGAAGATACATTGCAACAGGAAGTTTCCATCCCCGAAGTCACTCAGGAACCAGAGGCAATTGCCGCCACACGTTCCGGTCTGCCCATTCTCCCCATCGCCGCCGGTGTTCTCTTGCTCGTTGCCGGGGGAACGGTATGGATGCTTATGCGTGGCTCTTCTCGTCGCAAAATACAGACGATCCAGCAGGCGCATTCCCTGGCAACCAATCAGATGCAACCGGGTGAAACCGTTGAGCCGCAGGAGAGCTCTGCCCGCCTCGCACAGGCTTTAAGTTCCATGCGTTCCGAAGAGCAGCAGACGAAACAACGCACGGATCAGGCTCCTGTCCTCCCCGTTGAACCAGTTCCTTCTCCACAGCAAGCTCCGCAGGAACTCCCGCCTCAGAATCCGCTACCTCCCACGGATTCTGCGCCGCAACAGTGAAAAATGGAACAAAGGTGTAAGTGGATAGAGTAGCCAAGTCGCAGAATCACAATTTGCGCTACGCACTGATGAAGGCGTTTTCGTCAAGATCTTGTTATCCCACAATTTGCGCAAGATCGCGAAAAATCTTACGATGAACGGTAATTTCCACTTCGCTTCACCCCCTCACGCCATGGATCTCCTCAAGCACAGCGGACTGCGCATCGGAGTGGCCGGGCTTGTGCTCCTTGCCATTGCTGCAGTTGCATTCCAAAAGCTCAACCCAAATATTCCCCCGCTTCCCACGCTCCCGGGGAATTCTCCCCTAGCAGGACAGGTGCAGAATGTCCCCATCAATATCATCACGGGCAGCGAAGGCCAGCAAGGGGCAATCGTCAGAGGAGACTGGCACAACATACTGCGCTGCAACGGTCAGGATACGTTCCCTGTGTACTTGCTGGAGGAGGAAGGCGAAGACGGATCTCGCCTGGCTGACGACACCACGACACGGTATTGGCTCTACGAGTACACCGGAACGGAGCCTCCATTCCTCGGCAGGTTCTATATTTCTGCAGGAGAGTTCAATGCCGTGGATGAGGCAACGCGCGAGGCGTACCGACAACTCCTGTCACGCAACGGCATGATCACGGAAATGCACCAAGACCGCACGTACTACCTGATGAGTGAGGTGGATCTCCATGTGCAGTGCTCCAGAGGGTTGAACCTTTGGTGCGGCGGCGGACAGGAAGATGGTGTGTGTGCCAATGGCAATGAGTGGAATTCGTGCACAGAATTCTGTCAGGCCCAGGGATTCGCAGAGGGGATGACCGAACTTGCCGAAGTGAACTGCAGTGCCGACTACCTCGATGACATGTGCTGCTCCTGTTCGGGTACTGCAACCTGTGTAACGGCAACGGATTGTGAAGATGACGGTGACCCGTGTACCGAAAATCTCTGTCTTGAGGGCATGTGTGCCTTTGAGCTGATTCCCAACTGTCAGGCGTGTGCAATGGATGCGGATTGCGACGATGGCAATACATGTACGAATGATTCCTGCATAGACGCTGTCTGTGCGTTTGACGCGATTCCTGGCTGCGGCGGTTGCGACGCCAGTTGCCACGATGTTAACAAAGACGGCTGGGTTTCCCCTCAGGACCTGCTACTCATTGCAAATCGCATTTACAACACCCCCGTACTTCAAGACCGATGCGTCGGGGGCAGCGCGTATAACATCGCATTCGACATTAACAAGGATAATTGCGTTAAAGAAGACGATGCAGAATGTATTGCTACAGACCTTTTAGTGAATGGAAGCAGGGAGGATATGTGTGCAATGATTTGTCAGACTGATGCAGACTGCGACGACAGCGACATCTGCACCCAGGACTTCTGTGAAGAGGGCGCTTGTCAGCATAACTTCCTCGATCCCCCACCCCCGGGTTGTGTACTCCCGGAGTGTGGCAACGGCACGGTGGAAAACACCGAAGGATGTGACGACGCAAATACGTCGGACGAAGATGGGTGTAATGCCTCCTGTGCTGTTGAGCCGGGCTGGCGCTGCGAAGGGTCCCCAAGCGTTTGCGAGGTTCTGATTCCCACACTACCCGGAGCAACCAACGCGCTCACGATCTCGCAACAGGCTCTCCCATCGACTGACACCGCTACCGAACGGGAGCAAGACATCACTCTTCTGCGTTTTGAGGCGTACGCCGCCGACACCGATCTTCTCCTGACTTCCGTCGCCTTCCGTTCTGCAGAAGCTCCCAGCTCACTCTTCAATGGTCAGAACTACACGCTGTGGGTGGATACATCCGGAGACGGCGTGGTGGACCAGATGCTCCAAGACGGTGTTGCAGGCTTCCAGGAGCGTGTGAGCTTCGATGATCTTGCTGGTGGTGGCTACGTCCTCCCCTCAACGGAACCCGTGATGTTCGAAGTGCACTGTGACGTTGCCGATTCCCTTAGCAGCAACGAACTTCAACTTGCGTTTGACACCTCGTATACGACATTCGTGCGGGCAGAGGAAAACGCAAATGGAGTTCCACTGGAAGGCATTGCCGTGGATAACGCGTGCTCTTTTCCGCAGAACTCGTGCGACATTGCCGTCTTCACGAGGACTTCCACCCGCTGGCAACTCCTGAGCCATGGCAACCTCTTTGTCACTCTTTCACCAACGCCTGTTGCTCCGCGCTTCCTGCTGGGAGGAACGCTCGCAGAGCCAATCTTGCGTTTGCAACTGCGCGCTGATGGTGAGGATGTTGAAGTTACTGGTTTGCGCCTTGCCCTCACGACCACGCAAAACCAACCTGTGGATCGGCTCGAGCTCTTTCGACCCGGCGAATCTGTTTCCTTCGCCGTCGCAACGACCTCCGGGTGCTCAGGAATCAGCATCCCCCAGGGTATAAACCTCTTCTGCGCTCACTTGTTCAATCGCCAGCTTGTCGTCCCTGAGCAGGAATCTGTAGAAGTGATCGTGCGCCCCCGCATGAAGAGTGACCAATCGGGCGGTGTTTCCGGAGTACCGGTGCAGCTCCTCCTGTTCTCCTCTGCTACACCGTCATCTGCTCTGAGCTCCGTCACCGCGACGGGCCTCATTTCGAATAACTTCCTCTTGACCAATGATGGCGACGGAGTTGCAGAGGGGGAACTCTTCATCGGCACCAGCTTCCCTGCTCCTGATGAACCTCTTCTAGGTCCAACAAGCATGAGTGCGCTCTCCAAGATTATGAAAATTGAGAATGCAAACCCTGACCCCGACGGTTCCTCCGTGCCAACGGGAATTGCTACCATCGCGCGCTTCACGCTTTCCTCTGCCGCCTCTACAAACACTTTCAACGGATCCAATGTCGTCGCCCCTCAGCAGATCGTCTTCTCCGTGGACGCCACCAACGTCGCCATGCAAACGAAGGATCCCACCTCCAACAAATCTAAATTCTTGCTGTACGAATTGAGTGATACGAGTAGGACGGCGAATTGCACCGCTCTCTACAGTGACGGTTCTCCCATCCAGGATGTCGTCATTGCCGGCAATTTCCTGGTGCGTTGCGATGCTTCCCTGCTCAATTTGGCAATCCCGAGTGCATCGGGCCTGAGGCTGGGACTCATGGGGACGATCGTCGACCCAAACATCAGCACCTCCGGCGCCCCCTCGCGCCTGCAGATCTCCCTGACTGGTTTCTCCGATCCCAACTCTTCGGCCAGCAACGCCCATTTCTCGTGGCAGGACAAGGATACAGTGTCCGCCCAGACCTTCTACTGGCTGGATCTTGATACCACTACCATAGAGAGTACTCGCTACGACGGTTAACTTTTTGTCCTCACTCCCACCCTGTTTCTTTAAAGAGACTGGGTGGGTTTTGTGTTACTCACAGAGAACGTACTTCCCTCGACGCTCCATAAGGAGGCGATCGGCAATCAACGAACTGAGAATGGAGCGGAGCCATGCGCAGTGTTCCCGCGGTGACCAGTCGATACTTACACGGGACCCCAATTCGTTGAGAGCAAGGCCCGCCGGAGCATCGCGCAGCTCCTCAACAATTTTGCCGCGGAAAATCCTATTGGGAATAAATCGCCCGGCCATCGCGCGCCCGGGTTCGCAGCGACGGCGCGCCTTGATAATGGATGGAGTCCGGTACGCAGCTTTCATGAGACCGGCGCGCGTGAGAGGACATACTCCCCACTGAGGATTACGACGGGTACACACGATGGAGCCGTAATCCATGAGCGCAGCGTGCCAATCGGCCGCAGTACGACCCGAAGATGAAAGCGCAACGACAAGTGCCTGCTCTGCGATGCTGAGGAGGTAGCGATCATTCTTGAGCCATGTGCCGTCCTGGCGTTCCGGCCCGACGAAGACACGGTGCAGAATGCGGCGGATGTTCGTATCAAGACACGGTGTAGGAAGATCAAATGCGAAATTGCGGACTGCCGCAGCGGTGTAATGCCCCAGCCCAGGGAGTGCCTGGAGCTCCTTCATACCACGCGGGAATACGCCATTGTACTGCTCTATGATCACCTTTGCAGCATCACGCAGCCTGAGCGCACGATTGTTGTACCCCATGCCTCGCCACATCAGGAGCACGTCTTTGTTGGAAGCCGCCGCGAGGACATCTATCGAAGGAAACTGCTCCAGAAACGTGCGGAAGATCACCTTGGTCCTTGAGACCTGTGTCTGCTGGAGCATTACTTCCGAAACAAGCACACGATACGCCCGCTCATCCTCATTCATGCACTCCATATCGCGCCACGGGAGCACGCGCTTATGACGGTCGTACCACCGCCAGATTTCGCGAATGAACCCCTCGATGCGCTCCGTACGTTGCATGCCCACAGTATAAGGGAGCTCCTCCCCGCCGACACCTAAAGGCTCCGAGGGAATTTCCTCTTAAAACACCCAGACGTTCCCCTGCAAAGTTGTTGACTCAATTAGCCAATCTCCCTAGACTTTCGCGGCTGGTTACAGCTATTCTGTTTTGGACTATTCGGAATTTATCCCTCTTTTCCCCTTTCTCGCATGGCAGACAAGAAGTTCGACCGCTCTAAGACGCACGTGAACGTCGGAACGATCGGTCACGTTGACCACGGGAAGACGACGCTCACCGCGGCTCTCTCCCTTAACTTCTCTCCCGAAGGGGAGAAGAAGGACTTCTCACAGATCGACAATGCTCCAGAGGAGCGTGAACGCGGGATTACGATCGCTACTTCCCACGTGGAATACGAGAGTTCCAAGCGCCACTACGCGCACGTTGACTGTCCCGGCCACGCCGACTACGTGAAGAACATGATCACGGGCGCGGCACAAATGGACGCGGCAATCCTGGTGGTCTCGGCCGCCGATGGCCCGATGCCGCAGACTCGCGAGCACATTCTGCTCGCACGTCAGGTGAACGTTCCGTATATCGTTGTCTTCCTGAACAAGGTGGACATGGTGACTGATCCTGAGCTTCTTGAACTTGTAGAGGTAGAAATTCGTGAGCTTCTCAACAAGTACGAGTTCCCCGGAGACAAGACCCCCATCATCAAGGGATCTGCTCTCAAGGCCCTTGAGGGCGATGCTGAACAGATCGCCAAGCTCAAGGAGTTGCTCGACACGCTTGATTCTTACATTCCCGATCCCAAGCGTGAGGTGGAGAAGCCTTTCCTCATGTCCGTGGAAGATGTCTTCTCTATCAAGGGCCGAGGAACGGTGGCTACGGGCCGTATCGACCAGGGCAAGGTGAAAGTGAACGACGAAGTGGAGATTGTGGGTATCCGCGATACACGCAAGGTGGTTGTCACAGGCGTGGAGATGTTCCACAAACTTCTTGATGAAGGTCTTGCAGGAGACAACGTCGGCTTGCTCCTTCGCGGTATTGAGCGCGAAGAGATTGAACGCGGCCAGGTGCTTGCGAAGCCCGGTTCCATTACTCCGCATACGAAGTTTGATTCCCAGGTCTACGTGCTTACCAAAGATGAAGGCGGACGTCACACCCCATTCTTCAAGGGATACAAGCCGCAGTTCTACATCCGCACAACCGACGTTACTGGTTCCGTGGAACTTGCCGCAAATGTGGAAATGGTCATGCCTGGTGATGACGTGAAGTTCACCGTTACCCTGGGCTGTCCTATCGCCATGGAAGAAGGCACCCGCTTTGCCATCCGCGAAGGTGGCCGCACCGTTGGTGCAGGCGTGGTGACGAAGGTGATCGAATAAAGATTTTCTTAAGGATTGGGGGCGCTTCGCGCCCCCTTCTCCTTCTCTCACTCTTGCTCTTTCTCCCTCTCCGCTCATGAATCCCCCCTCCAAGACGACGAAGAAAACCTCCAAGAAGAGTGCGCAAAAACCATCCTCTGAGGCGGGGAAGAAACCGTTACCAAAGCCAAAGAAAGCCAAACCAATCAAGAAGCAAGCGCCCTCCTCCATTGAGGATCCTACCCCGAAGACCAAAGCCTCTGCTGCAAAGAAGCCCGAGCAGAGCATCTCCTCCATTCGTATTCGCTTGAGCGCTTTTGATCACGTGGTCCTCGACGAAGCCGCAGCGAAGATCGTGGATACCGCCGAGCGCAGCGGCGCCGTGGTCCATGGCCCGATCCCCCTGCCCACCAAAATCCGCAAGTTCACCGTGAACCGCTCGACCTTCGTTCACAAGGATGCTCGCGACCAGTTTGAGATGCGCACGCATAGGAGACTCATCGACCTCACGGAAACGACGTTCAAGACCATCGAAAGCCTTCAGAACTTGAGTCTTCCTTCCGGTGTGGATATTGAGATTAAGATGGGATGACCGGATACATGGTGAATGCAGGATGTTCTATCCTCCGTTCAGCATTCATTATTCAATATTCACCCTTCTTCACCTCCACCTCTTCGCCTTCAGTGCCGATCTGGCGGCTTCTTGCTCGGCACGCTGCTTGCTGTTCCCCGAACCTTCCGCCACCTTCTCCTCCCCCAGGAATGCCGCACAGGTGAACTCTTTCTGATGATCCGGGCCGCTCTCCTCAATCACCTTGTAGTGGGGCGTCACCCCCAAGAGTTCTTGCGCCTTCTCCTGAAAAACGCTCTTCTCGTCACGATCTTTGCCCTGGGCAAGAATGTGCTGTAGGCGAATCATGATGAAACCATCGCAGAACGCCTTGGAGGCATCGAATCCCTGATCGATGTAGATCGCCCCGATAAGCGCCTCGAGCGCATTGGCGAGTGTGGAATCTTTCTCGCGGCCGCCACTCGCCTCTTCCCCCCTGCTCAGCAGAAGGTACTCACCCAATTTAATCTCTCTCGCAATGGAGGCCAAGTGTTCTCCTTTTACCAGAGCTGCTCTCCAGTTGGTGAGTTCTCCCTCGTCCTTCTCCTCAAATTGAAAGAGATACTCGGTTACGACAAGCTCGAGAACGGCATCACCCAGAAACTCGAGGCGTTCGTTATGAGATCGTCCTGCATGACCACGGGTCGCACTGCGGTGCGTCAGTGCTTGCATGAGCAATTCTTTGTCACGGAAACGGATGCCGATAGTCTTTTCGAGAGCCACGAAAGAGAAAGATGAACGTTCCATTGGAACCAGTGTACCTGCAGAGGAAGAGGAGGCACAATCGTGGTTCAATGCGCTCCTTTAGCAATCGCATTGAGCACACCATTGACGAATTTTCCGCCCTCGGCGCTCCCGTACTCTTTGGCGATATCAATGGCTTCGTCCATGACCACCGCCGGAGGCACATCCGACCGGTGGAGCAATTCGTAACAACCGATGGTGAGCACGCAGCGTGAAATGGGGTCCATACGTTCCATGCTCCATCCGGGCGCATGAATCTGGATAACCTCCCTGAGGTGATCTCGGTGATCCAAAACGCCTGTAAGGAGTTCCTGTGCAAAAGCCTCGTCTGCTTCGTTCAATTCGCTCAAGACACGCCGAAGCGATGCCTGCGTATCGCGCGCGGGACGTCGTTCCAACTCAAAGAGCACCTGCATGACGGCGATCCTGGAAAGGTGGCGGCGTCGAGCCATGGGACGGAAGAGAGGAATTCTAGAGTACCTAAGATAGTTCAATGGGGCTCTAATGCAACGCTCCGTCACACGAGAACGCCGCTCTGCCCTGCCTCATTACGCCTTGATACGCGTAATACCCTTCAACGCCTTCTTAGCGCTCTTCTTAGGTGTTGCCCGCACTGCAAAAGGCGATGCTTGGCGATTGAGGAGTTTACGTATCTGCTTTGCCTCGTAGACGCTCTGCTGTCTTCGTCCCGCGCTCTTTGCTCGCCGTTTTTTAGGGGTGGGTCGCTTGGCCATACGAAGGCGAAGGGTATGGGAAGAGTGGCGAGAAGTAAAGAAAAAGAGGGCATTTTCACACCCGTATTACCAGGCGTTTTCTAGCGCCTCTCTCCGGAGAGCGCCACCATGAATCGCAGGATGGAGAGGAACAGATTGAAGATATCCAGGTACAAGCTCAAAGCCAGGAGCATCGGGTGCGCTCCTGTACGCGCGAGCGTTTGTATTCTCTGGATATCGTACGCCGTAAACCCGGCAAAGAGCACAATACCTGCAGCGGAGATCAGGAGTTCCATCTGTGTGGAACGCAGTGCCGGAACAAACACCTGCGCAATGCCCAGTAGGAGGAGGCCGATGAGACCCATGAGAAGCGCACGGCCAAGCACCGAAAGATCGAAACTGGTTGTACGTGCGAAGACTGCGGCAGCCAGCGCCATGAACACGGTCGCGCCAACGGCATTGAGGAGGATGGATGCGCCATTGGCATACCCCGCAAGGACAAAGAGGATGTAGGGTGTCACCGTGATGCCCGAGAGGAGTGGAAAGAGCGCAAAGAGGAACACATTGAGCGGACTTGTCCCCATCCACCACCGTGCCGTAAAAATAAGTGCGAGTTCCCCGATGAGAAGAACGAAATGGACACCGCTCGTGAGGAGCATCGGTGCCGCGAGCATGCCGATGTACACGCCGAGGACGGTAATGCCCATAGCCACGGCAAAGAGCATGTACACCTGGGATTCGGCGCTGCGAGAGAGTGTAATCGGATGGGCCGAAGCCGGAGAGAATGATGGATCCATAGCGAAAAGAGGATAGCAGAAACACCTCAGGAAGAGAATTCGGGTTGGGGTTCGGGATCGGACCAAGCCGAACCCCAACCCGAACCCCCGTTGTGCGGCCTGGTTCATTAGCCTTTCTTGTGGTACAATAGTACGATTTATGCGCAGATCTGTTCTTGCCCTCGCCACCGGATGGTTGACCGCAGTCCTGCCCCAGGTCTGCCATGCTGTTGGCATAGATCCGTGCCCTATCCCAGGAATCCCCTGTGGCGATCTCCCCACCGTTGTCAACACGACAATCGCCCAACCGGCATTGGCGGCCTTCGGCGGATTTCTCGTGGCGATGTTCGTGTTCTACGGCATTCGATTGCTCATCACCACCGGGGATGACAATGCGCAAACCGAGATCCGTTATGCGTTCCAATACTCGATTTTCGGCATCGTCCTCGTAACCAGCACCTATCTGATTACCTCAAGCATTGTCGATAATTCGAACATCATTGACGCCTCGGCGATCAACACGGGCATTTTAATACCGCTCAAGCAGGCTATTGTCGGCCTGGTGGGAACCGCTCTCATCGTGACGATTACCTTTCAGGGCATCCGCCTGATTATCTCCGAGGACGAGAGTCAGGCGAGCGCAGCGCGCAAACGTTTTATCGAAGGCCTGATCGGTGCCGTGGTCATCGCGGTTGCCGATCAAATCATCGACGCCATCGCAACGCCTCACGGCGGATCGAGCATCCTCGCAGAGGAAATCGCCGGCATCGCGCGCTTTCTCGCCACGATATTCGGCACGCTGGCCGTGATTGCGCTGATCGTCGGCGGCATCATGCTGGTTGTCTCGGTGCAGGATTCGCTCAAGGACAAGGCGAAGAAAATCATTACCGCAAGCATTGTTGCCATCATCGTCGTCCTGATGGCCTACGGCTTGGTGACGGTACTCATCACCTGAACTCATGCGATGCTTTTGCCTCCGTTCCGGCCTACTCCTCGCACTGAGTGCAACGCCTCTCTGTGTACTCGCGTACACAGGCTCGCCCGATGCCGCCGTGCAACAGGTTGCATCTTCGCTGCCCTCTACGGGCGTTGGTTCGACATTTGGCCAGATATTCGAGGGTGTAATCAGCGCACTGATCCCTCTTACGTATTTCGTTGCCGCGCTCGTTGTTGTGCGCGCTGCACTTTTGCTCATTCTGGAACAAAGTGAGAGCGAACTTTCTCAGTTCAAACGGTCGCTCATCAGTGCCATTGTCGCCGTCTTCGTCATTAACCTGGCAGGCGTACTGAGTAGCGGGCTCATCACCATCGTCACTTCGCCAAGTAACACGGTGAGTGTTCTCAAGGAAGAAATGGCAGGATTGGTAAACTGGATTGAGGTACCGCTCGCCGTCATCGCGGTGACAATGATCATCGTCAGTGGCATCCGCGCGGTCTTGAGTTACGGGAGTGATGACGGGGTCACGCATGTGCGCAGAACCCTTATCTCCGTACTCCTGGGCATCTTCTTCATCATCACTAAAGGAGCCTTTGCCAATGCATTCGCCGTGAACTACAGACCTGATGGCCTGATCGCAGAAATCGTCCCGATCATTGCCCTCGTCCTGGGATTCGTCACGCTGCTGGCTGTTATCGTACTTATCATTGCTGGCCTCATGATGGTGGTCAACTTAGGCAACGACGAACGCTATCAGCGCGCACGCGGCATTGTAGTGCGTGTCATCCTGGGGATACTCATCATCCTCATGAGCAGCGCGATTATCGGGGTCTTCTTGGTAACGGTGTAACCTCTGAACATTCGGAGAGTATCTGCTCTGCGACTCTACAGGCCTGTTTGACGGCACGAACATCGTGCGTGCGGATGTACTGCGCACCGTGGAGCACGGCAATCGCCGAAGCGGCAATGGTCCCGGGAAGGCGCTCTGCGGGAGGAAGATTTTCGGCGAGCGCCAGGAAGGATTTGCGCGATGGGCTCACGAGGAGCGGGCATGTGAGATCACGGAGTTCCTCTAAGCGCGCGAGGATTTCAAAGGAGTACCGCGCAGAGCTTGAGACGAAATGCCCCATTCCCGGGTCGAGGATGATGCGCCCGTGTGCTATCCCCTGCTCTTGCGCCGCCTGCATCCGCTCCTCCAAGAATGTACGGACCGTTGCGATGACATCATCGTAGTCGACTGCGCGTACCATCGTGCGTGGTGTTGGATCCTTGGCGTACATGAGGACGAGCTTGGCGGAGAGAGGAGCCAAAACGGAGAACATCTTCGGATCACCTCTACCCGCCGTGACATCGTTGACGAGCGCGACCCCATGCTCCACGGCCCGCTCTGCAACCTGCGAACGCCACGTATCGATGGAGAGCTCTGCCTGAGGAAAGCGCTCCCGCAGCGCCTCAAGTACCGGCATCGTGCGCTGGAGTTCCTCCTCAAGCGTGATGTCTGTGGAACCCGGTCCCGTGGATTCTCCGCCGACTTCGATGATGTCCGCCCCCTCATCGAGCATGGCCCCCACACGCGCAACGGCTGCATCGAGAGTCGCCGCCTGACCGCCGTCGTAGTATGAATCCGGCGTGACGTTGAGGACGCCGACAATGCGAGTAAAAGGCACCATCCGATTGTAGCAGTGTGCATTGCCCGAGATAGGAAGTATTGAGAAATCCGCAGTAGAAAGCGATCTCCTGCCATTCATAGCACTTCGACTACCTTGGAATCTTGCATTGAGGAGCTGTCTTCTGATTCACTACGAAGATAGTGCCGTCAGCAAATCAAGAATCGGCTGCCCAGACCACTCTGCAGGAACGCACTGTGCGCGTGGATAGCGCTGGCTATACTCTCGTAGACAACGTTGAAGATATTATCGCACGCATCCAAGCCGCGTTGGCACAGCCCGGATCGAAACTCGATCCCGATGGCGAATTCTCTCTGGAGATCAAACCGTGCGCGCTGCGCTTCGTGGACGCCGAGGGAGCAGTGCTCCACAGAGAACAGGTTGTCACACGGCTCAAGGTGAGGATGATCATGGACGAAGGCGTCGTACTCGACGTCCCGTTTGTAGGAGCCAGAGTGGGGAAGCTACGCATCGAACTCCCTCCCCTCCCCCGTGCTCCTCAGGATCCTCTGCCGTTCAATGCGTCCGAAACAGTGGAAATGCACGCATCGCCAGAGGCTGTGACTGCTGTCCATAGAACTGCGACAACACCACCACCGCTCCCTAAAACCACTACCGGTGATGCCGCCGGTGCTATTTCAGAAAGTGCTGCAGATCTCGCCGCGCGTGTCCTTCAGCGTTTCATGCCCGAGGGGGCGCACCGCAAAGCGTGGGGAGAAGAAGACACCAAGCCCTCGGACGAAGAAAACAGGCAACTTTTCACTCTTCTACAAACCCAGGCTCAAAGCGAGAGAGCAGCCGGAAATCCCGGATTCGCTGTTCGGCTCCTTGCTGCACTTGCAAAGGAAGATCCTTCTCCCGCTGACCCAACAACAGCGTTTGGCGCTCTGCGCATTGTCCTTACCGGTCAATACGATGAGAGTGATAAGCTCCCGCTCGCAAGATCAGCACTTGAGTATCTTCGATCCCTCTCATTTGGAGGCTCGACCGTTGCGGGCCCTACATCCGCCGTGGACGCATGTAAGAAGTGGGCAGCCAAGCTCATCGAAGAAGCCAAGGAACAACTCGGCGGCGTGGGAGGCGGTGGCGTGGCACTCAATATCCAGCGCATTATGCAACGTCTTGATCCGGCTAACACCAACGTTTCCCCCGATCAGCGTAAGGATGCCATCAGACTCCTCGCAAGATCGCACATCCCTGACCGAGAGTTGTCAGCCGCTTGCGTTCAGGGTGGGAAACCGGATGAGCAACGAATCGGGCTCCTCCTGCAGACATTCCAACGTGCAGCGACAAACCCTGTATTTGCCAATATGGAAGAGGGAGATCGCACACAGCTTCTTGAGAAACAACAACGAATGGCCAGACTTGCTGCTCAACGCACGGGAAAACTCAATGCAGCATATGGCGTTGTCTCCGTAGATCCCTCCGTTGCCGCACGGCGCGCAAAGCTGCACGGAGGGAAGAAGTCGTGAGCTCTATCGCTTCCACGCCTTCTCCAGGTACTCGTCAATGCAGCGGTGGGTGTTAAAGCGACCGATGAGACCGATGGCGCGCATCATGCAGCGGATCCAACGCTTGCGCTCTTTGTAGTAGTACTCGTGGATCACTTCGTACTGCAGTTGCGTGTAGAGGTCTTCGGCATCGATCTTGCGGTACTCCTCGGGACCCAGTGCCTCGGCAAGCGGACCGATACGCCAGCCTGCTTCCGGATCAATATCAAAGGCTTCGATCCACCATCCGTCGAGTGAGGAAAGGTTGAGCACGCCATTGAGGCATGCTTTCATCCCGCTGGTGCCGGAGGCCTCGTGCTGCCGCGTGGGCGTGTTGAGCCACACATCCGTACCGGAGACGAGCATCTTGGCAAGCGTTGGGTTGTAGTTCTCCAGATACACGACATTAACGCTGTCCTTAAGTTCCTTGGCGCGCTCGACGATGCGCTGGATGACCTCCTGGGAGAAGGGATCGTTGGGGTGTGCGTTGCCCGCATGGATGATTTGCACGCGACCTCCACAGACTTCACGGAGCCGGTCGAGATTGGTGTACAAAAGCTCCGGCCTCTTGTAGGGCACCACCCTGCGCGCGGTGGCAATGGTGAGCACATCTTGGGAGAATGGCCGATCCGTGTGCTGGTTGACGTATGCAATCAGGCGCGATTTCGCCTCCTGATGCGCATGCCACAGCTCTTCCGGCGGCAAGTCCCTGCACTTCTGTTCCAAGAGGAGCGGATGTTCTCTCCACCCGGGCATCACCCGGTCGAAGAGGTGCTGCATTTCCGGACATGCCCATGTTGCAGGATGAATACCATTGGTGATGTAGTCGATGGATTCACCGGGGAACATGCGGCGCGAAATGGCGCCGTGAATTCTGGACACGCCACAGGTATACCGGCTGAGGTGCATCGCAAGCAGTGTCATGTTGAGCGCATCTTGACCGGCGAGATCGCGGATGTGCCACGGGAGCATGTCTCCCACCACGCGCTGAGCCATGTCGTACGGAAAAACGTCATGTCCGGCTGCAACGGGCGTGTGTGTGGTGAACGCGCAGGAAGAACGTACGTTCTCGTTTTTGTACTCACGCTCTTTGAGGAGTTCGAGCGTGAGGAAGGCCGCGTGCCCTTCGTTCATGTGGTACGTGCGGACATCTTCGTATCCCAGCGCCCTGAGCATGCGCACACCGGCGATACCCAGGACCACCTCCTGTTTCAAACGCATCACGCCATCCCCGCCGTAGAGGTGCTCAGTGATCGCGCAATCTTCAGGCGTGTTGCCTTCGATATTCGTATCCAGGAAATACACGGGGACAGAGTGCTCTGCAGAATCAATGCGATACTCCCATACGCCAACCTTCACCTCTTTTCCCTCAATCGTCACAGAAACCACAGGCTCAAGCTTGTGCAGGTGATCGGAGGGATTCCAGTCCACATTCTCGTATGATTGTGTTCCGTCCGCGCGGATGTGCTGGCGCATATAGCCGTGCTGCCAACATATCGTGACGCACGCGGCTGCCACTCCCTTATCCGCTGCAGAACGCATGAGGTCCGCAGCCAGCATACCCAAACCGCCCGCATACGTGGGCATGGAGGCATCCAGGCCGATTTCCATGGAGAAGTAGGCTACGGTGAGCGGTTTTTGTTTCACAGAATTATTATACCATAATTTTTGTGTTAATGCACCTATAGGATGACTGCAAGAAACCAACGAAAGAGAAGAATGCAAAGAAATCAAAGAATACAAGGAGAACAAAGATTGCAAGGAGTACGAGGATTTCTCTTTGTACTCGTAGTTCTCCTTGTACTCTTTGTACTCGTAGTTCTCTTTGTGCTCCCCGTAGTCGTTGTACTCTTCGCGCTTGCCGCTCCCCCCGTACTTCCATACCCTTCCCCTGCACATGCCCATTCTGGACCCCCACATCTTCCGTGCATACGACATCCGCGGGATTGCAGGCACGCAGCTCACGGAGGAAGGATGCCGCGCCATCGCCCGCGCATTCGGGTCAATCGTGCGTGAGCGCTATGCCATCGAGCATCCGCGGATCGCTCTGGGTCGTGACATGCGCAGCCACAGCCCGGGTCTACTGGAGGCCGCGGCAGAAGGATTGGTGGAAACCGGCTGCTCAGTACTCGATATTGGACAGACACCCAGCCCCGTGAATTACTTCACGATCTGCGCGCAGAAGTTCGACGGGAGCATCCAGATCACCGCCAGCCACAATGAAGCTGAGTACAACGGGCTCAAGCTCCAGGTGCGGGAAGCAGAGGCATTTGCAGGAGAAGACTTACAGATCCTTTTCAGGCGCATCGAACAAGGAGACTTCTTAACGGGAGAAGGATCACGCGAAGCGTACGATGCGATCACTCCCTACACAGAGAAACTCACAGAGCTCTTCAACACCCTGCAAGGACTGAAGGTTGTTGTCGATAACGGCAATGGCGTGAGCGGTCCCGTGTACAACGCCATCCTCCGGCAATGCGGTTGCACCCTTACGGAGCTCTTCAGCGAGCCGGATGGAACGTTCCCCAACCACCTGGCTGATCCCAGCCAGCACGAGACGCTCACGGACCTTTCCGCTGCAGTCCTCAAGCAGAAAGCGAACATCGGTATCGCATTCGACGGGGACGGCGACCGTGTCGGCGTCGTGGATGAGAAGGGAGCAATCTGCAGTGCGGATTCTATCTTGCTGCTCCTGGCCAAGGATCATTTACGTCGCAATCCGGGAGCACCCGTCATCTTCACGGTGAGCAACTCCGGAGTGCTCCAAACGGAGATCCCCCGATGGGGCGGGAAGCCCGTGATGTGCAAGGTGGGACACTCGTTTGTGGAACATGCCATGCGTGAACATCATGCATCTTTGGGCGGTGAACAGTCCGGACACTTCTTCTGCGCAGAGGACTACTACGCATTCGATGATGCACTCGTGGCAGCCCTGCGCGTACTCACGATTCTGCAAAAGAGTTCTGCGCCTCTCTCTGCCCTCTTCGCAGAGTTTCCTCAGGTATTCCAGACTCCGGAGCTGCGCCCGCACTGCCCCGACAATCGCAAGGGAGCTGTGGTGGAAAGCGTGGTCAAACACTTCCAAGATGAGGGGTATTCCGTGCATACGCTCGACGGTGCGCGCATCGACTTCGGCTCTGGCGCGTGGGTCGGCATCCGTCAGAGCAACACGTCACCGCGTCTGTCCGTTTGCATGGAGGCGCGCTCTCCCGAGAAACTTTCCCAGGTGCAAGAGATCGTCCTTAAGCATCTGCAGACGTATCCGGAACTCGAGCTATAGTTTGGAATGCGTTCGAGGAGTACAAAGAGTACAAGGAGGAATCTTCGTACTCCTTGTCTTCTTCGATCTCCCCGTACTCCTCGTTATCCCCCCAAAGCCCCTCCACAAAACCGGAAATTGGTGTATACTGGGCAGGATGTGGCCCTTCCGCCGCAAGAAACCGGTCAGCGTGGTAAAGCGATCGCTTGAGCGCATCGTTGCCGGCTTTATAATCGGCAGCGCCATCAGCTATACCTTGGGGAAAAAACTCTCCGAAGAGGATGAGGAAGAGGACTTGGATGAGGCTCAGGAGTCAGCGGACGACACGTTGTAACTCTATTCTCCCATCTCTCCAACAAGAGACCTGCTGAGCAGATCGCGCAGCTTCGCCGGATTGCGCGTCTGGCCCAGGGCCCACATGAGTTTGGTTGCAGCGCACTCGTAGGTGATGTCCCTTCCGGAGATGATCCCCAATCGCTCCAACGTGAGCTGTTTCCTGTAGCGATGCAGATCGACTTTCACGCGCAGAGCCTGTGACGTAATGAGAACCGGCACCCCCCGATGCGTGACTTCTCTCAGCCAATCGAAGAGGTGTTCGGGGAGCATTCCCTGACCGTAGCTCCGCAGAACGATACCGTGCGGCTGTGCCGCCAGAATGGCATTGAGCATGGCATCGGTCATGCCGGGGTGCAGCGTAACGAGCGCAATGTGCGAATCGAACGTCGGGCGACACTTGAGCGTCCGCTTTCGCCGTACAACGCGATGCGGCGCCAGGTGGACCTCAAAATTAAATTCCGCAAGAGCAGGACACGTGGGCGTATCGAACGTGCGCATGAGCGATTGGTCGACTTTCTTCGCACGGCAACCGCGCAGTACCCGCGGTCCCAGCACAATGCAGACCTCCGCGATGTCGAGCTGCGCTGCCCGAATGGCGTAAATCAGGTTCATGCGGCCGTCCCCCGCGAGATCGTTGATGGGATGGATCGCCCCCGTGAGGATAACGGGCTTGCTTAAGCCCTGGAGCGCGAAACTCAACGCACTGGCCGTGTAGCTCATCGTATTGGTTCCATGCACCACTACAAAACCCTCAAAATCTTCATAGAGCCCCTCTATGGCCCTGGCAATCTCCACCCAGTTCTCTGGTGTGACCTCGGAGGAGCCGACATTCGCGAGCGTAAAAAACTTGAGCGCGACCTCGCGCTGGAGCTCCGGAAGAAATCGGTGAATCTCGTTGAGAGATTCAATGGGTTCAATGCGACCAGTCTTCTGGTTGACCTTCATTCCAATGGAGCCTCCCACGTAGAGCAGAGCGATTCTCGGCCTTGGCATGTGTGGACTCTACCGAAGGGGTTTAAAGAGGCCAAGCGCTTTCTCTATTTCTTTTACCGTGGAAGAGAGCGCTCCTTCCCTGTTGACGATTTGGTAGTCGCAGAGGTGCGCGTAGGTGAGTTCCTGCTCCATGCTTGCCACTCTGCGCTCAAGTTCGTCGGCACTGATGGGAGCGCGGTTCTTGATCCGCTCAATGAGCTGCTCCTTGCTCTGAGGGAGGATGAACACGGACTCGAGCGCATAGGAACCGCCATCACGGAAATACCGGTGGCTGCGGATGCTGTCGAACCCCTGGACATCGACCTCTCTCAACACAACATCCCCGTTTTCGATGAAGGGGATAATCTCCTCAACCAGTGTTCCGTACCGCGCGCCTCCATGGACAACAGCCCATTCGATCATGGCGCCGTCTTCGATGAGCGCATCGAATGCTTCCTCTGTGACAAAGCGGTAGAGGTGATCATCCTCCCTGGGCCGCCGTGCGCGCGTCGTTGCGCTGCGCGGGATATGCACCTCGGGATGACGTTCCATGAGAGCGCGCAGAATCACGCTCTTCCCCACGCCGCTGGGGCCAATGAGGAGAACGAGCTTGCCATGAGAGTGCTGCACCATCGCGGGGAGTATAACAGCATACGAGAAGAGAGAAGGGAGACTGATACTGTTTGAGTATGAGCGAAACCAAAGAATACAGGGAATACGAAGAGTACAAGGAGTACAACGAGGAATCCTTGTACTCCTTGTCTACTTTGATTTCCTTTCACTCCCCGTTCCTGATGTCCTGGTCTCACAAGTATTGTTGTGCTACAATGGTGAGATTCGTTCCTTAAAACCTTCCCCTGCAGGGAGATGTGAGAAGTGACGCCATGTGCGTACGGTTTGCAAGGCTTCTCGCTCAGCATTCTCATACAAACATGGTCCCCTCCCTGGAGCACTGCTCCAGGCGTGGACCCTCGTGGCCCATGTATAAAGTCACTTCTCACCCCTCCCTGTAACCTTGGGACGGCACCTGCCGCCCCTGACACAAACACACAACGCCGCCGCCGGGCACCATCAGGCGGGCCGATACCCGAGCACTCGGGTTACATCACAAACACACACGGGCCGTACGCCCTCTCGTACGATTCAGGGAGGTAGGGCATCTGCCCCTAGGGCAGATGCCCGTTTTTTATTCCTTGGAATTACGATGAATCGCCTTTTCTTCCACATCACCCGCGCCCAGGAATCCCAGAACCCAGAAGACGAGAATCGCGGCAACGCAGATCCCCACCACGTTGGCCCCCAGGATAATGAGGGAATTCTTCACAAGGAGCGGCTGCAGAAGCGCCATGCCTATTCCCGCAGCACAGAGCGGCGGCATGAGCGATACGGCAATGGCCACGCCGGCGATGGAGGATGCCAGGTTCTCCTTGACCCAGGCGAATGCGCCCGCGATGCCGCTGCAGAACGCGATGAAAATGTAGATACCCGGCGTGATCTCCTCTGGAATCCAGCTCACCACGTGGTAGGCCCGCGCCATGACGAGAGTAATTGCCGCTGCGGTCGCGAGGGAAATCACCGCCGAAAGGGCGAGAATTTTGAGCGAGCGCAGGACGCCGTGCAGATTTCCGGAAATGAGCGAGAGCGCCAGCGAGAGGATGGGCACCATGAGCGGCGCCAGGATCATCCCGCCGATGATCACGGAGACGTTATTGATGAGGAGCCCCGGCGTGATAATGAGCGTGGCGAGCAGGACCAAGAGGTAGTACCCGCTATGGAGCGTTTCTTGTGCGATGAGGTGCTCAACGGCCTCCGCCTGCTCGTGCTTGCTCGCTTCGAGGAGTGAAGGCTCGTGGTGTTTGAAGAACCAGACCATGCGCATAGTTGTACACAAAAACGAGGGGAAATTCCACTGACCAGAGTTTGAGTGGAAGTCGTTGTATCGCGGATGGCGCAATGCTACGCTCTGGCGGCATTTGGTTCTTTGCCGTGCCCATGCGCCCTAGCTTCAGTCTGGCTGTGATCGTAATGCCGTCTGACGCGCTGGCCGCATTCCCGTTCATTCCCACTCACGTGCGCCCGTAGCTCAGTCTGGATAGAGCGTCTGGTTGCGGTCCAGGAGGCCACAGGTTCAAATCCTGTCGGGCGCACCATCATTCATTGTGGGGCTATAGCTCAGCTGGCTAGAGCACTTGCATGGCATGCAAGGGGTCGCGAGTTCGAATCTCGCTAGCTCCACCAATTCCGCCTGTTCCATTCAACCGAACATCTGCACAACAAGCTACACGGTGGCTTTTTAGGTATACTGTCCGTGCCGACAGGAGTGTGAGCGGCACGCTGCGTGCAACGCAGAACGCTGCAAAACACCGCCACGTCGGTCCGACCGGGAGCGCAGATCTCTTCTCGCGCTCCCGGTCACATTTCGCTACAATAGAAGCATGAAAGTAACCCTGCTCCTGGGCTCAAAAACCGATACCGAGCATGCGCAGAAGATTGCGGCGATCCTCAAGGAATTCTCCGTCCCTTCGCACATCCTCGTCGCTTCCGCCCATAAAGTTCCCGAGAAGGTGATGGAGATCGTAGAGGAGCTCAACGCAGAGAAGGAGCCGCAGGTCATCATCACGATTGCAGGGATGAGTAACGGCCTGGGAGGCGTGGTCGCCGGAAGTTCCGCTCATCCTGTGATCACGTGCCCGCCGGCCCAGAGCCTGGAGGAGTACCAGGTGGACCTCCATTCCAGTTTGCGGATGCCCGGCGATGTCCCTGTGATGACGGTACTCCACCCCAAGAACGCCGCGCTCGCGGCCGTGCGTATCCTTGCCGAGAGCGATCCAGCTTTGCAAGAACGTGTCCGTGAGTACATCAAGCGCATGAAAGAGCAATACTGATACCCCCATGTCTTGCTCAGAGGAAACCAGACCACTGCGCCAGATTCTGCGCACGCTCTGCCGCAGCATCGGCTCACTTGCCGAGCACGAAGCGGCTCAGGATGCTCCATCGGAGGAGCTTTTGGGCATCCGCGTAGATGCGCGCATAGAGGTCGACCGGCTGTGCGCAGCATTCCTCGGTGCTCCCATTGCGCCCCTCAGCAAACACGATGCGGCGGAGTACCGCACAGCCCGCACTGCAGTGGAAACGTTTCAACGAGGCTACGATGTCACACGCGCGCAGGACCCTGATTGGCTCAGGGAACAACGCAGGAGATTGCTCAATCAGGCGCTCCTTGCCCTGCCGGAGCACCCCGGAGAAAGTCCGCAAGACGATTGAGCCAGAGGCGGCTGAGTACTAGCATGGTGTGCTCACTTCCTATGGAAACCTCTGAGTTCTTCCGGCTCATCCACGAAACGCTGGGACCCCAGCTCCAACGCGCGCTCATGAATCGCGAGAACGTCGAGCATGCTTCAGGAGTGGATCCTCAGCTTATCAAAGAGCTCCGCGATGCACCTCGTGAGGACGCACGGCGCATCCTGGCAGCTTGGGATGATCTCTGCGACAACGGGCCATTTCTCCTCTCTCCGCATGGCGCTCTCGCCGCCCTGCAGGTGCGCGATACTGCACGGGACATTGTCACGCAGCTGCCAACGCACAGAGGAACACCGAGTGCATTCATCTACCAGTTCAGAATGAAGCTCAGTGAAGCCCTCACAGCGCTCTCACAATCACAGGAAACCCAACCGGATCGCGAATAGAGCACGCACGATTTGTCCGCGCGACCTCCATACGACATACTGTGGAGGATGGAACTCACCATCCCTCAACTGCAGGAGAAGATCAAGGTGTGGAAGGGCTGCGCGCTCTCAAAAACCGCCAACGCCGTGCTCGGCGAAGGGAATCCCCATGCAGAGATTATGTTCATCGGCGAAGCGCCTGGGCAGAAGGAGGACGAACTTGGACGCCCCTTTGTGGGGCCCGCAGGGCAGTTCCTGGACGAGCTCCTCGCCTCCATCAGCCTCAAGCGCGAAGACGTATACATCTCCAACGTGGTCAAGTACCGCCCCCCGAATAATCGCGATCCCCTGCCCGAGGAGAAGGAACAGTGCATGCCATGGTTGATGCTGGAGATTGCGCTCATCAAACCGCGGGTCATCGTCCCGCTTGGCCGGCACGCCCTGGCACACTTCTTCCAGAAGCTCTCCATAACCTCCGCACACGGCAAGCCGCAAAAATTAACCGATACGGTGACCGTCTTCCCCATTTACCATCCGGCCGCAGCGCTCCACAACGGCAATCTGCGTCAATCGCTCTTCGACGACTTCCTAAATCTCAAGAGCTTTCTCGATCAGCAACAGTCCGCTGACGCCAAATAGCCTCCGGTCGCCGCTATGAATACTCTCCTCTTTGGCATCATCATCTCGGCGCTTTTCTCTCTCACATCACTTTTGGTGGTGCTCCTTCGGGTGAGTCCGCTCACAGCTCCACAGCAAGCTGTCCCGGCGTTCTTTGTAAGTTTGCTTTTGAGCGTGAGCACCGTGGCAACACTCGTCTTCATCGCTCTCTGGAAGCTCTTGCCGATCCACACCTGGGATATGGGGAAACTCACGAGTACCGCCCTGCGGCAGGGAATCTTCGTCGGTGTGGCGACGGCAGTCGTCCTCCTCTTCCATTTGCTCAATCTGCTTACCTGGTGGATTGCCGTGATGATCTACGCCGTGGTCGTCCTCGTTGAGTTGGCACTGGAACATTGATGAGTATCACGTATGGAGTATCGAGTATGCAGGTTGCCTTGCTTCATACGTAAAACGTAATACTCGATACTTCGTTGTAGCTGCAAACAGGAGGAACTTGTACAATGCAAGCATGGCTATGGCCGATCCATCGTGGAAAGCGTTTCTGGAACGCATAGAGCACGCAGAGTCCCGCGAGGAACTCTTGAGGATTGAGCATGAGCTCTTCGGCCGCAAGAGCGGCGTGATGACACTCAAGATGAAGGAGCTCCAGGCAATCTCACCTGAGGAACGGCCTAAGTACGCCAAGGAGCTCAATACCTGGAAGCAGAAGCTCTCCCAGGCGCTCGAAGAGGCTGCAGCCAGACTGACGATCCCCGCAGATACTGTGCTCGCGTCCCATGATACGTTAGACGTAACGCTGGATTTGCCGGAGCGCGAACGCGGCCACCTGCACCCCATCCAGGAGTTCTTGCGACACGTGGAGGAAGTATTCGGACGCATGGGATTTGATGTGGCTACGGGTCCGGAAGTCGAGACCGAGGAGCTCAACTTCACCATGCTCAATATCCCGGAGAGCCACCCTGCTCGTGATGCTCAAGATACGTTCTGGATAAAGAGCGCGAAAAAAGGGAAAGACCGTCTGGTCCTGCGGACCCATACGTCCCCTGTGCAAATCCGCTACATGCGCACGCACAAGCCGCCTTTTCGCGCGATCTTCCCGGGCAAGGTGTACCGCAAAGATGCCGATGCCACCCATTCGCCCATGTTCCACCAGTTCGAGGGTTTCATGGTGGGCAAAGACATCACGCTCGCCAACATGAAAGCCGTCATGATCGCCGCGATCACTCAGCTCATTCCCGGCGAAGTGGAGTTCCGCTTCCGCACGGGGTACTTCCCTTTTGTGGAACCGGGACTGGAGCTGGATGTCCGCTGGCAGGGTGAGGACAAAACCAAGGAAGGCGACTGGCTGGAAATCGTCGGCTGCGGCATGGTGCACCCCACGGTCCTAAGGAACGGCGGATTGGACCCCGAGGAGTGGCAGGGGTTCGCCTTCGGCTTCGGCGCGGACCGCATGGCGATGATCCGCCACCAAATCCCCGACATCCGTTCGCTCTTCCCCGGGGATGTGCGATTTCTGAGACAATTCTGACGTTCCAACACTCCGAAAGAGCGCTTCTACGAGCATCCTGAGTGCAGTCGAAGGATGCGATCCTTGAGACAATGTTGACGGCAGAAAACAGGCACCTCCTGTCATACTCCCCAGCGCTGCGGATCTCTGGCGAAGTTTGCCGCAGTGGTGAGATCTTCCCGCGTGAGCCTCCCCTGCTCCACCGCCACGTTGAGGAGAGTCGTGAAATCGGAAAGCGGATGGAATCGCACAGCGAACTGTTGGGCTTTTTCCGACGACGCGGGGAGCTCGTAGGTAAAGATCGCAACAATATCGGATACCGTTGCCTGACCCTCCTCACGCAGTGCCTCGACCGAGGCGATGGAGCTCCCGCCCGTGGAGATGAGATCTTCAATGAGCACCACATCTTTTCCCGGAAGCAGGTCTCCTTCGATGCGCTTCTGCGTTCCGTGGTCCTTGGCCTTGGAACGCACGTAAACGAAAGGGAGTCCCATACGATCGGCCACAAGCGCCGCCCAGCCGATGGCCGCAGTCGCCGTCCCGGCAATGACATCCGGTTCTACATGCAGGGATTTCACCCGTTCCACCAGTGCCTGTACCACGAAATCGCGCGCCTCGGGATGGCTGTAGAGCATGCGATTGTCGCAGTAGATCGGTGATTTGATCCCGCTCACCCACGTAAACGGCGGATCAATGGAGAGCCGAACGGCACCGATATTGATGAGGAGCTCAGCAATGCGTCGGCCATGGGGCATGAAAGCGAGGGGGAACGGTGTCACTTGAACGCTACCATGCGTACACTCTCCCCTGCAATCCCCATGATCCCCGAAGAGTGTCAGGAGCGGCTCAAGCGCCTCAACCAGGTCTTCCTGGAGGAGAACAGAAACCTCAATCTCTCCGCATTGCGCACGCAGGAGTTGAGCTGGACAGGAAACATTCTCGATGCGCTCTCGATCCTCTCCACTCCCCTCCTCTCTCCGCTAAGCGCGCAGAAGAAGATTCTCGACTTGGGCACCGGCGGAGGATTTCCGCTCCTCCCCCTTGCACTGTGTGTTCCCGGATGCACCTTTGTCGGTCTGGACGCAACCGCGAAGAAAATCTCCGCCGTAGAGCGCATTGCCCATGCAATGGAACTCCGGAACGTCACTCTGATTACCGGGCGCTCTGAGGAGGTTGCACGAGACCCCGCACACCGAGAACGGTACGATTTGGTGCTCTCCCGTGCCGTCGCTCCTCTCCATACGCTGCTGGAACTCACGGCGCCATTCGCTAAAGTAGGAGGGCACGTCGTGCTCTGGAAGAGCGTACGCATCGAAAAAGAACTCAAGGATTCGCTCCTCGCACGCGCCGAGCTCTCCTGCCAGCTCACGAACCCCTACGAGTACGTCTTGCCTGACAACCGGGGAAAACGTCAGCTCCTCATCTTCCAAAAGCGTTTCACAACACAAGAGAAGTACCCGCGTGCCGTGGGCATCCCGAAGAAGAAACCCCTCATGTAACTTTTCCGTAACGGGTTCATGTACTCTCTTCTCTGCCCCAAATCCCCAGTACTCCAATCCCCAATCCCCATACTTGCCCAAGCCCTACACCCCCAACGATAAGTGGAGCCAGCGCGCACAGCGCGAGGGATTCCGCGCACGGTCGGTTTTTAAGCTCATGGAACTCGACGAACGGTTCCACCTGCTTACACCGGGGATGACCGTGCTCGATTTGGGCGCCGCTCCGGGCAGCTGGATGCAGTACGCGGTCACGAATGTCGGGCCGAAGGGAAGAGTGATCGGCATGGATCTGCAAGCGATTGAGCCCATTGAGGGAACAACGACCGTCATCCAGGACATCACCGATACCGCGGGTGTACTCAAAGCCCTGGCTGCACTCAATATTGATCATGTGGATTTGATACTTTCGGATTTGGCTCCCTCCACAAGCGGCATCAAGGACATTGATCAGTGGCGATCCATTGAGCTTAATCAGAGTGTTTTGGAAGTCGCCGAGCGTGTCCTCAGTCCTGGTGGCACGTGTGTGATGAAAGTCTTTCGCGGTGCGGATTTCGACGCGTTCCTGCGTGAGCTTAAGGCACAATGGAGCACGGTGAGAACCGCACATGCGCATGCGAGCAGGGACCGCAGCAAGGAGATCTACATCATTGCGATATCCAACACGCGTCACCGCGAACATCCCGCAAGGTGAGCAGTGTGCACCCAGCACGAAGCCTGGGTACAATTGCATCCATGATCGCCCTTAAGAACGTCAGCAAGTCGTACCACCGTAAGCGGGTGCTCACGGATATTTCCCTTCAGGTCGATCCAGGAGAGTTTGTGTGCATTACAGGATTAAGCGGCACCGGAAAGTCCACGCTCATCCACCTGCTCGCCGGCGTGGAAGAGGCGTCGAGCGGGCGCATTGAGGTGGACGGCGTTGATTTGCGCGCCGTACCGCCGATTGCCATGCGACTTTTCCGTCAACGCGTTGGCGTGGTGTTTCAGGATTACAAGCTGCTCTCCCACTACACCGTACGCGAGAACATCGGCTATCCGTTGGAAGTCTGCGGCGCTCCCCAGGCCGCCATCGTAAAGCGAGTCGGTGAACTCCTTACCGAGCTCAAACTCACGCGGAAGGCCGATGCGCTGCCTCGCGAACTTTCAGGAGGTGAACAGGCACGCACGGCTATCGCCCGTGCGCTCGCGCACGAACCCATGATTCTCTTTGCCGACGAACCGACGGGCAACCTGGACCCAGAACAATCTGAGAAAATCCTCAAGCTCTTCTTAGGCATCAACAAGAAGGGCACCACGGTGGTGCTTGCCACGCATGATGCGGCCCTCGTGGACGTGCTCCAAACCCGCGTCATCACGCTGGATGACGGGAAAATCGTGCGTGACAGTCGCGGCAGTTACCGCGAGCACAAAGGGCAAACTCACCAAATTCTCGAAGAACAACCTGAAAAGCGGCCCAAGACTGCCGCAGGCGCCCGCAGGAAGGTACGCATCACGGCAATCGGATCTTAAATGGCAGAGGGGGCAGGCGGCGCCTTCTCCGGGGCAGGGGGAATGTTCTTATTCTTCTCCTGCACGGGGAACGACCGCACCAGTGCAATGGAAATAATGAGGAAGTACGCCATCTCGGGCAGCAGTATCGATACGGAGAGTGCACCCTGCGCCAGGAGCACCACATCCACGATGAAGCGGGCAAAGTGATAGAGCACGATGAGGAGGACGATGCTCGCGTACTTCACGGGTTGAAGGAACGCAAGTCCCATCCCGATGGCGAGCGTGAGGAGCGTTCCGCCCATGATCATCACGAGATACCGATGCATGGGGTCGAGCACTTGGAGCGCGTAGATATCCATGAATGTTCCTAAATCGATGAGCATCACGTAGGCGAAGAAGATCGTGACGACGAAGGTAAATGCCAGGGTGACGCGCAGAAGACGGGTGGAGGAATTCATGCCGTAAGCGTACACGTCCTGCACAGTTTGAGCTATGCTTGCCTCCACAACATGACGAGCTATGCAGATTCCGGCGTCAATATCCATCAGGGAGACCGTGCCTCGCGCATGGCCTACGCCCATGCTGCTTCCACATTCGCTTCGCGCAAGGGGCGCATCGGTGCACCCGTCTTTGAAGAGGATGGCTTCGCGGGATTCCTGGATATGGGTGACTACTACCTGGTGCAGAGTGACGATTCCACAGGGACGAAAATCGATCTTGCCTTCGCCATGGAGCGTTACGACACTTTGGGATACGACCTTGCCGCCATGGTGGCCGACGATGCGGTCTGCACGGGAGCGGAGCCCATTAGTATTTCCAATACACTCGATGTTCCCAGGATCGAATCGCACGTCGTCGACGGACTCCTCAAAGGACTCGCGCGAGCATGCACTGAACAGCGTATCGTCATTCCCGCAGGGGAAATTGCCGAGGTGCCCGGCGCCGTACAGCACGCCGTTTGGAGCGCCACGGTCGTGGGAATCGTAGCGAAGGACAGGGTGCTCAAGCCTCAGACCATCGAGGCCGGAGACGCGGTGATCGCCCTGCGGTCCGCCGTCCTGCGCAGTAATGGATTCTCTCTGGCTCGCAAGATCCTCACAGACCTCTACGGGGAGGCGTGGTACCGGGAGGAGTGGAAGAAAGGCACATCCTGGGGGGAGGTCCTTTTGACCCCCAGCATCATTTTCGGCGATGCGATCCTCAGACTCATTGGGCGTTTTGGGGAAGAGAGAGCCATCAACGTGAAGGGTATCGCCCATATCACGGGCGGTGGCATTCCCGGCAAATTGCGACGCATTCTTAAGCCCACAGGTACCGGCGCAGACCTCACGGATCTTTGGCCGCCGCACCCGGCAGTTACAGATCTCGTGAGTTTGGGCAAGGTTCCAACCGAGGAGGCGTATCGCACGTGGAACATGGGCAACGGCATGCTGGTGGTCCTACCCCAAAAGGAAGCACAGCGCGCCGTAGAACTCCTCAAGAAAGCGGGGCGAGAGGCACGCATTGCCGGCACCATCACCGCCGATCCAATGATCCGCATCACCGCAGGAAATGGCGAAACTCTTTCCGTGAATCCTGAGCGAACTTGACAATACCGAGTAGGTGAATATACTGCGCGCACCTATGCACCAGAGCAGCCTTCTGCTCGGCCTGAGCCTCCTCCTCCTTACGGCGGAAGGCGGGTTGCGTGCATAAGTACATGTTCTCCTAGAGCACGAACCCCCCTTCCTCGCGGCGGGGTTGGTTTTTGTATTTGTCTTCTCTCTCCTCTCTCATGGAAACACCATGTGCAGAATCTCCTGGCTCTTCGGGCTATCGGCTCACGGTGCTCCAACGAGCCTTCTGCGAAGTACACGGCAGACCGATTGAATCGCAAGAGGCCGGCGCCATCGCGCGGGATACATCTGCCTTTGCACAGACGATGCGCGCACTCACGGGAGCCGCACACTGCGATACATCACAGGATCAGAAAGCAATTCTGGAACGTATTCGGGCACTGGAAGAGCGCCGCGAACGCTTGGCATGCCTCGATCTCTTTGCCCCGCCGTCGGCACTACAGAATGCAGACGATAGGGACCCCACTGATCCGGCAGAGATGTTGCATTGGGAACAGTATGCAGTGGATGCGCAACTCGAACATCTCTTCGATATCGCCGACCCGCGTGCGCTTGCTCAGTACCGCAGACATGAGAAGCAATCTTCTCCTAATCCAGATTTTTACGTCTAATCATTTTCCCCTTTTTTCCTCCTGCCTACCATTATGGAAACTTCGTCATCCTCACAACCCATAAAGGAATACGAGCCTGGCATCTTCGAGGGCGGTTCCTACCACTGGCAGCAGGATGCCAAAATCACCGACATACTCGGGGGTGACTACATGCCAGAAACCCTTGAGGATGCACGGGCGCTTGTGGTTGAGCGTTTCGGCTGCGTACTCCATGCGCTCCCCAGAGATATACAACGCGATCCCGAGGCTCTCATGACCGCAACCGTACTCTCCAGCGGACATGAACTCCTTCGGGTGCACTCTGCGGTGCAGGATCTCCTCACGCCGGAATTTGCTCTCGAGGCGGCACGGCGTGGCGTTCCGGGATGGCTCCTCAAAGCATATCCTGAGAATGTCCGTGACACTCTTGACGTCGTTTCCGCATACGTTGCACTGGACGGGCACGCGCTACACCACGCTTCGGATCGCTTGCGCAGTGATCCCACGATCATCGAAAAAGCCATTCAGCAGCATCACGATGCCATCATCCATGCCATCAATCCTCCAGAACACCTGCAAGAAATCGCAGAGATGCTCAGAAGAGGAAAGAACGGAGCACATGGAGCAGAGCAAGTGCACACGCGACAACTTACGCGCTCATGCTCTTCACCATCGCCTGGAACGCCTCCTTCGTGAGAGAGGGGGCAATCTTGGCAACCCGATCAATGATTTTGCTCTTTTCCGTCGAGGATTTGGCTGCGGAATACTGCTCGCGCAAATGGGCCAGCTTGCGCTGACGAATACGACGGGCATGGATCTCGCGTTGGCGAATGCGACTCATCGTGCTCCATTGTAGCGCACTCGTAGCTTGCTGCAACTGAACCCGACACATGGTAGCATGTGCTCTCATGCACACCGTGCGGAACCTGGCAAAGGCGCTTGAGACACACCGGGAGGAAGCCATTCATGGGCATCCGATCAAATCCTACGTACAGAACATTGTGTATGGAGGCAACGACGGCGTCGTGACGACCTTTGCTGTCGTCGCTGGCACCGTGGGTGCCGAGTTCCCTCACGCAGTCATTATCGTCCTGGGACTGGCAAACTTGCTCGCGGATGGACTTTCCATGGCAACCGGTGCGTACCTTTCCCTGCATGCGCAGCGCGATACCTTCGAGCGACTGCGCAAGGAGGAACTCCAGGAAATTGAGGATGATCCCGAAATAGAGCGCGAGGAGGTCCGTCAGGCTTTTTTGCAGAAGGGGTTTACAGGAGAAGACCTGGAACGGGTTGTCGCTACCATCACAGCGAACAAAAACCGCTGGGCAGACGTCATGATGTGTGAAGAGCACGGGATGACGCGCCAGTACACCGCGAATCCGGTGGTTCATGGTATCTCTACCTTCATGGCATTCGTCATATTCGGAAGCATTCCCCTGATCCCCTATCTCTTTGGCATCGCTCTCTCCTGGCGTTTCCCTGTTGCCATCGTCTCCACAGGGATCGCCCTTATTCTCCTTGGAATCACGCGCAGCACTCTCACCCGCGAACGGCGCATTCGGGGAGCAATGGAAGTATTCCTCGTCGGGGCTTTAAGCGCGGCGGTTGCCTACGGCGTTGGGGTCTTACTCCACGGATTCCTGGGCTTGGCCGCATAAATGAACGTGCTTCCTTTGGCTGGGAATTGCAGTACAATGCGCCTATGCCTACCGTAGCCTTCCTGGAGGTAGTCGCCCCAGAGGATGGAGAACAGATTCTCCGTAGCTTTCCCGATGCGCTCCAGAGCGCAAAAAATCTTCAGGAAGAGAATCTTCTTGAGCAATGTAAGGATGCCGAAGTCCTCTCCGTCTTCATTTATTCGACTGTTGGCGAACGCGAGCTTAAGGCTCTTCCCAGGCTCAAGTTGCTCTGCACACGTTCCGTGGGGTACGACCATATCGACCTCGCGGCATGTCAGAAGCGCGGCGTGATGGTTTGCAACGTCCCCGATTACGGCGCACACGTCATCGCCGAGCACGTTTTTGCCCTTCTCCTCTCCGCACTCCGCCACATCCCCGAGGGGGATGATCGCGTGGAAAGCGGCGCATTTGATTACCGAGGGCTGAGGGGTAAAACACTGCGCGGCAAAACGCTCGGCATCGTGGGAACTGGGAAAATCGGTTGCCGCGTCGCCCAGATTGCCAACGGCTTCGGCATGAAGATCATCGCGGTTGACCGCTGCCGCAACATAGAGCTGGAGGAGCTCCTGCATGTGCAGTACGTCCTTTTGGAAGAGGCCTTGGCCAGGAGCGATATTCTCTCCTTACATGTCCCCGCCACCGAAGAAACGCAGCACATGATCAATGCCAAGACGATTCAACAGATGAAAAACGGCGTCGTCATCATCAATACCGCGCGCGGAACGTTGATCGACTCCTCCGCGCTGCTTGACGCTCTGGAGAGCGGAAAAGTCTCCTATGCGCTTCTGGATGTTCTTGAGCACGAAAAAGAAACCGGGAAGGACGCGGCACTCATCGCGCATCCCAATGCCATCACGACACCGCACATCGCTTTCTACGCGGACGACAGCATGCGCAACATGTACGATGACTGCTTCGAATCCATTGAGCAGTGGAGGGATGGCAAGACCCCGGAGCACGTCGTTCGTCCCCCTCAGCTCGTTTGCGATCTTCCCGGTATTCAGTGCAAATGAATGCCTCCGTATCCGCAGTGGCCACCACATCGTTCACGATCAGCTTCATCATCCTCCAACTGGTATCTTTGCTGTTCATGATCGCCCTTCTGCTCCAATTTGCCCTCATCCATGGAAGGCGCATCGAGGTTCTCCAGTCGCTTCAAAGCCATAAAGTGGCTTATCGATGCTTTGAATCTCGCATATTGGGAATTGTGTACGTGATATTTACACTCATAATTACTGCATTCTCTACGTTCATATTCCTGCACTAGCAACGGATGTCGATTACCTCACCCAACGAGCGGCTCATTGATTCATTCGGAACGCACTGGATGAAGTACGTGACTCCCACGTTTGTGTACGTGCTCCTCATGCTCATCATTGTTCTGCTCTTCGTTTTCTCGCAATTCCTTACAGGGTACTCTCACGCTTCCGGCGCAGTGGCGTACTTCTTCACGTTCGCACTCCTAGTAGGCATCCATCATTGGTACTTCCACCGGATTTTGAGTGAGTACATGATGGATATTGTCGTCACCACAAAGCGGTTTATGTTCCTGCGATGCAACTTGTTTCTCTCAGACGACACACACGAGATTTCGTTGGATCGCATCCTGGCTGTGGAGGCGAAGAAGCGAGGGATTATCCAGAACATTCTGGGTTACGGCACCCTGTGGTTTGACACGGGGGGAACCTCCACGGATAAGGGCCCCATCATCCCCCTGGTCCCCCACCCCCACCGCAGGGTCCGCGAAATCATGTCCCTGCTGCGGACACAGGGCTCATGAATTTCATCGAACAATTGAACCGTATATAAACCATAATTTCCCAGGAGAAAGCCCCCTTCCTTCCGAAGGAATCTTATGCTATACTAACATGATTTTTGAGCTTCAGGCTCACGACACAAACAACCATGTCCCACTTGTCCTCTTCCCTCTCGGTGCAGGAGATGAAGCTCGCCCTCGCGGCGGCTACGGAGGTGGAGGGAAAGATTTCCAAGACAGACGCAGGCGTGTTCATCGATACCGTACTCAACCATATCCAGTACGAAACTCTGGGACGTGAAGACAAGGGCGTGGTACGACAATACCTCCAAACAACTACGGGCTACTCGCGCGCTCAGATCGCCCGTTACATCACCAAGCACCGACAGCACACTGTTCGACAAGAGGTTGTTGCAATGCCGGATGAGCCTAAGGATACAGCCGGTCGCTGGGCATTCCTCACAGGAACGCTCCTGGCACTCTTGCTCCTCGTGGGATCCTCCCTTGCAGCACCGGGAGATGGCCTCCAATTCCTGACGGGCGACATCCTCTCGACGGCGGTTTCGGACACGTCTCTCCCCACTGAGCGGAATACGGCGGTGCACAAGAGCACGGTTGGTACTGTGGATCCTGAGACCGAGGATGTACATCCTCTCCTTGCCGTCGCGCAGCAGGTACAGCGCGTTGGATCCACTGCGATCCAACGCACAACGTTGGCCTCTTCTCCAAGTATTCTTGAACGCAAGATGAACGCGGTACCGCGTTCAGTAACACGTGCAACAACCATACCAACCGTGGAAAGCGCCGTAGAAACTGACGCACCGCTCATCGGTATGCAGAGCGTGCTGGCACTCGCCGACACTGCACATGCTATAGAACCACAGGAGTCCGGGGAAACACAGGCGTTTGAGACGTACCTGCGCAGAACCCAGGCAAATTCTGCTGCATTCGCATTCGCTCAGCGCATCGAAGATCGCCGACAGAAGCGGCTTGCTGCACGGCCTTCCACCTCGCCATTTCATGGATCCGCTCCCAGTTCCAGTAGTGAGTGGGCTTGGCAGGATTCCTCCTCGAACGTCTGGGATGTTACAGATCAACCTCGAAGCCTCTGGGACATCATCGGACCGGGCACGGATGGACAGATCCTCACCATCGTCAACGGCAAACCGACGTGGCGCGACGTGACATCCAATATCGGCAACCCCGATCTTGGTGAAGGGCGCAAGCCTGTTGAGCGTCGTGGTGGTGGTGGCAGGAGTTTTGGAGGAGGCAGCGACACGAGCACAACTACCACAACGGTAACGCAAACCGTCGGCGACTCGGACTGGACCGTGAGCGGCAATGATGAGTATGCAGCAGTCTCTGGAAATGTCGGTATCGGCACTTCTTCCCCATCAACCAAACTTGAAGTAGTGGGAACGATTTCGGGAGGTTCACTCTTTGCACAGGATCTTTTGAGCACTTCCGGAGCACTCGTAGTTGAGGAAGGACAGACGGTGACTTTGAACGGCGTTGCCTACATGTTCCCCTACGGGGACGGGAGTGCATCGGGAAAGGTGCTCAAGACCGACGGAGCGGGACAACTCACCTGGGCAACGGACGATAATGACGGAGGCAGCGGCCTCAACTTCGATTCTGCAGATACTCGTTATGTCCGCGTTGCAGGAGACACCATGACCGGCGGACTCCTTATTAATGTGGGCGTGGGTAACGAAAGCCAGGTCATCGAAACAGGTCTCGCCCTTGAGGTGGTCGGCACAGCGTCCGGCGAGCATCTGCATGCCGGACAACTCCTCACGAATTCGGGAGCTCTCTCCGTCGACGGGCTCACCTACCTTAATAACAATACCGTTGTTACAGGGAACCTGGATGTGACAGGGAATCTCTCCGGATCGGGGAACCTGAACATCGATGGAACGTCATACTTGAACGGTGCGGCGGTCTTCGGTTCCACGGTGACATTAAGCGGCGTGACGTACACGTTCCCCTACGGGGACGGGAGTGCGTCGGGGAAGGTGCTGGAGACCGATGGTGCAGGCAACCTCTACTGGGCGACGGATGACAATACGGGAGTGAGTTACCTCGCAGGACAGGGGCTGACCCTCAGCGGTGATAACGCGTTCAGTGTGAATGCGACCTTAACGGGGTCGCTCATTGAGTTCACCACGATGTCCGGTGTCACCGTGCATGCGATGGAAGCGTTGAGTTCCAGTGGAACCTTGAATGTGGCGGGACTGACGTACCTGACAGATACCTTCGTTACGGGGACGCTCTCCGGTTCGCACCTGAAAGCTGATACGTCCTTGACGTCTTCGGGGACGTTGAGTGTGGATGGATTGACGTTCCTCAATGCCAATACCGTGATTACGGGAAATACGGATGTGACAGGGAATCTCTCCGGATCGGGGAACCTGAACATCGATGGAACGTCATACTTGAACGGTGCGGCGGTCTTCGGTTCCACGGTGACATTAAGCGGCGTGACGTACACGTTCCCCTACGGG
>Ga0210057_1000996_pt1 | contig 44565 bp, 57 predicted proteins | sample CryGeyCG2114_010_2_FD_183968 | JGI IMG/M metagenome (GOLD analysis project Ga0210057, IMG submission 183968) | Groundwater microbial communities from aquifer - Crystal Geyser CG10_big_fil_rev_8/21/14_0.10 (SPAdes) (version 2) | ecosystem: Environmental > Aquatic > Deep subsurface > Groundwater ...
AAGCTCTATTGTGTCAATATAGTCATCATTTACAAGTTTCATGTAATCTTTACATATCTCAGATTTACTTCGTGGTGCTGTATCGTTATTATTAGACTGATGTTGTTTATTCTGAGGTGGTTTCTTTCCTTTGAATGAAGTATCTTTCCCTGCAGTAAGAAATGCAGACATTCCTGTATTATTGTTTCGTTCTTGAGATTTTCGATGAACAACCGAACTGTTATTCATGATTGATTGGTTGTATTCTACAACGAGGGCGTGTGTTTTTTCATGATATTCGTTTTCTTCTGTCTTATTTCGAATGCGCTCTATTTTTTTGACTTGTTCCTTTATTTTTTCTTCAAGTTCATAGTATAATTTATCTTCATCCCAATCTAACATGCCATCATTTATATATTTTTCATCTAATAACCGATATTCCTTCTTGTAGGTTTCCAAACGTTCTTCTTCATTTGGTAGTGATTCTTGAATTAACTCAAATCGGCGCATTTCCGCACGATGCATTGAGTCCAAGGTGGATGTGAGGTCTTCATCCTTCTTCTTTTTCTTATTTTTGACTGTTTGTCGTTGTTTAAATGCATTATTGACCATTTTGTGGTGTATTTTGTGTATATCTGTTTATGTTAACAATTATCTTACAATTATCTTACAATTATCTTACAATTATCTTACAATTATCTTACAATTATATTACATAAATCTCCAAGAACAAAGTAAATTCACTGGATGTTTGTATTTTAGCAATGAGCGAATGTACATTGCATGCAATGAATCGTGAATACGAAGAACATCGCTTATTTGAGAGCGACTTGAGTCAGAATGACAATAATGTACGTATACTTTAGACGTTGAAGTATACCGTTTCGTAGGAATTGAATATAAGAATGTATTCTCATGCATTTCAACTTCTCCTAGATGTTCCTCGTTGTCGGAACAGTGTCGAATGATGGAAACAATGTATAGATTCTTCAGAAAATCATCACGTACCCGTTTTATAGCGAACGTAGCCTGTGCTGAAAGAAATGACGAATTATCCTTCTCTTCAAACTTCGGCATAAGTTTCATCAGATCATGTTTTGTCATATCTTTCACAAAATATGGAACAATCGATACGTAGAATGCATGACCTCGGAGTCGCAAAGAATATGTGTTCACAATTTCGCTAAAATCGTGCATAATCGGGTTGTGAAACGTTTTACGAAGCAATGAAACCGGAACAATAGGTACATTCAATCGTTGCATACATGCCCATCTACGTTCTTCACAATCAACTTTGATATCTTCGTAGGAATAGGTTTGTGGATCATATGCACGAAATGTGAAAGGACAAACTTGAACTGCATAGGAATGTGGTTTCGAAGGATCCATTCTCAAAAATGAAATGATAAATGTGTGTGGTTATGAAATGATGATAATGTATATCGTTTATTAAATTTGATTCACTGAATTATTATGTATAAAGAACGTATCTGTAGGGTTTCTAACGAAAAACTCGATGCTATAAATAGCAAAGTTGAGCAGGATGGAAACAGTTCATTGTACCAGCTCGAATCCAGCAGTAAACACACTGTTATTGTACTTAAAAAACCAAAAGAAACAAAGGTAAATACATACATCGAACGAAAGATATGTTGCGCCGGAAATGTGAATGCCGGGAAGAGTTCTATACTAGGAGTTTTAGTGACGGGTGTTCTAGATGATGGAAACGGTAAGGTTCGTTCTGTTATTATGAATCATGCGCACGAAATATCTACAGGTAGAACTTCTAGTATAGGACGCCATATACTTGGTATTTCTAGTACGAATAGTATCGTGAATCATGCGATCTATCGTGAGAAACGAAAGATTACCTGGGAATCGATCATAGCGAAGCATCCAACTAAGATCATAAACCTGGTCGACTTGTGTGGTCACGAAAAGTATCTAAAAACCACCGTACACGCAGTTTCGGGAGATCGTCCTGATTATGCGATGGTAATTGTTGCTGCGAACGACGGTCTACTAAAGATGACCTATGAACATCTATCTCTTCTAATCCAATTCCACATTCCGTTCTTCTTCGTGGTAACCAAACTCGATATCGCACAAGATAAACTAAAAGATACGCTCGAGGAGATAAACACATTTCTGAAACGCTGTAAGGGTGGTGGTGGCCGCAAAATGTTCTCGCATATCATCCGAAATTCATTTGATCTTGCTGCGGTGCGCGGTCACTCTACCGGAATCGGTTATTTACGTACTATGATACCGATTTTTTGTGTATCGAGCGTTACCGGTGAGAATATCGAATTGTTATCGCATTTCATTGGATTGTGTCCACGCTTCAAAAAAACCGATAAATCGCCCGAAATTCTAGATGAAAAGAACACACACGCCGTTATTTCGGAGCATTTTAGGGTTACCGGTATCGGAACAGTGGTTCTATGTGAAATCAAAGGCGGAATGCTCTATAAGGATCAGATTATCTATTTAGGTCCAATTGATTCTTCGTGCAATTACATCAAGACCAAAATAAAGGGAATTCATCGACGTAGATACGAAGTATCTCAGGCAGAAACCGGTCAAACTGTTACGTGTGCACTTCAAAATGTACCACATGGTATCATACGAAGCGGTCTTATCCTATGCAGCAAGAATATCTATGAAACACCCGAGAAACGAGGATGTTGGGAATTCGAAACCGAAGTATCTATTATTAGTAGTCATACGTTGACGATCTATCGTGGCTATCAGCCCATACTGAATATTGGAACGGTTCGTCAGGCGTGCAAAGTTATGGATCTACACATAACGAAGAGTGATGGGACTCATGAGAAAGCGGAATTTCTTAGAAACAACGATAAGGGAGTGATTCGCTTTAGATTCTCGTTTAAACCGGAACATATACTGATTGGCACTAGAATGGTGGCAAGGGAAGGTCGTTTACGCGTTTCTGGTTACATAAGTTCTATTATACCACTTGCAGAATCTGAGAGAAAAAAATAATATACATTTTTGCTTGCGCTAAGTTCTAATATTTCGTAGTCCTGCATGCTTTTGTTAAGCACCCTCCAATATCTTCTTTTTGAACTTCATCTCCGTTCAGATAGTATCGTGTATCATGTGGTTTGATTTTAAGATCATAATTCTCCCTATATTTCACGCTGGCTGGTCCCTGTTCATTATGTAACAATCCATTGTTGTGATAGACCTTGTGTTTCACAAAATATTCATCGAATAACTCGCTCTTTTGTTGATATTCAAGATATGAAGGATTTCCAGCAAAACTGTGTAGTTTCCCTTCATTGTGCCAATATTTTTTGTATTCTAGTCCATGTTTCGTGGATTGATTTCTACCATACATTCCCCTATTGTTTTTCTCTTCTACATATTTGAACAACACAAGACTTGGTAGGTATTCTTTGGTTTCTTCGTCAAATGGGCTGTGTAAAACTCCGTTTTTACGGCGAGTCGCGTAGGTTATTTGACCATCTTTTGCGTATCTGGTTTCCTCTGAGTAGGTGTTATGATTTATGTCTTTTTTCTCTATATGTACATTTCCGTTTGAATAATACTCTGTAACAAGTTTAGTTTTATCCGTTTTAACGTATGTAAGTTTCCGTTCTTTGTTCCTATGGAAAGTCGTCTTATGCATGAGTTTTCCATAATCATAATAACCCACCACTGCACGATTCCCATTTTCATAGTACGATAGGATTGCTGCTTTATTTTCACGAAGATTATGTAATAGCCATTTATTATCCATTTTGATGAAGGTTTTCTTAAATTTCAAACGTTTTTCTTTTTCTTTTTCGGTGGATTCATCACATGTGTAATAACATCGTCGTATTAATACATTGTCTTTTACGGTATCTTCACATGTATCATTCTTTTCGACATATATTGTAAAGTTTGGATCATCGGAGGGTTGAATCTTATTTTTTTTAAGATATGCTCTTTTTAATACTTTCGGAGTTTCTTCTGTATCCATTTTGTGAAAGATACTAGTAATGTGTATAAGTCATTTTTATATTCGGTGAATTATTATTCAGAAAAGGTATAATACCACTATACTTTAGTGATAGATACATCATGCAGGATTTTGAAATATTTGAAAAGTTATGTTTTGATGGAAATTTGCTTGAAGCTCAACGAATGCATACATCCGGATTTAATATTAAAAAGTATATGATTCTTGGGGCAGTACGTGGTGGAAACATTTCATTAGTAAAATGGTTATATTCTCTTGGACTTTTTGATATTATGACAGAGGCGATGTTTATTGAAGCATGTAAAATAGGTCATTTACACATTGTTGAATGGTTGCATTCTTCGATTGGTGTAGACATTCATGTACCAGATTATTGTTTTCAAATGAAAAATTATGCATTTTTTGTAACAACATTGTATCATAAATTAAATGTAGCTAAATATCTTCATTCATTAGATTCGACAGTTTATCAAAATCATAAAAAGTTACTGAATGATTATACCATATTTGATTTAGAAAGTGGAGAAAATACCAAATCATATAATAAATATTCAGTGAATTGTTCATAAGTTACTTTATATCTATCGCTAATCATGTCTTCTATATCTATTCAGTACTATAAGGTACACTGTGTACACTCGGAATTGGGGATATTTGAACCTCGTAGTGGCATTCGAATCGATCGTCGAGTCGCTTGGGAGATGCGCGTGGATCCAATGAAACATATCAACAATGGATTTATCTACTCGCAGGTGAATGAGGATGGTTACTATGAAATTTTTAACGATTCCGATGAGAAGATTGCTCAAGCTCTTCCCTTTACTTTTTTTGAAGAAGATGAGGTGTTTCGCGTATATATTGATTATGTTTGTCTAAAGGATTCCAGCATACGATTACCAACTCCAGATGAACAACGTGGAAAGCTATTTATGGAGGAGATCGAAGAACCATCACCATCATCCAGAGTCAAAGAATCCGGAATTCTGATCTGCACGGTGGATGAATACATGGAACGTATGAATAATTATGTCATAAAGTTTAATAAAGAGCATATATAAATACAATTATGCTATTATACATGAATGTTTTACGGGGGGTTTTTGAAGATAAATAAGAAGATGAGATGCAAAACTTGAACATGTTTGTGTATTATAGAATCGAAAATAAAAGTCGAGTTCAAAATTGTTTTTGTAGTACCAATGATCTTTCACAATTATTTCATCACATTGAAGAAATTGTAATATTTCTCGCAAATCATCCCATTCAAAGTTTTTTGTAATCCAGTTTATGATTTGTTGTTTATTGTTGGGATTTAGAGAGTTAAACTCGGAAATATACATGGATATTTCTTCATTACTTGGTTTCAATAATAAGTTTGTACTCATTGTTTTTTAGACTTAAAATTATAGTGTATAATCAATTTCTGACCTGAATTCTCCTAGTTTATAGATGTTTTTTTTATGTCCATTCGTTGTATACAATGTCTATTAGCGCACCAGTGTGGGATAAGGGAATATTCAAGATAGGTGGTGAATTTGAATATCTCTACGATGAGCGTCCGAATTCTCTTCCTCCACAGATTAACGTACGTGACAAGTATACACCACTTGGTAAGCGTATTCCTCGATTTACAGAAGAGGAGATCCGTGAACTCATAAATAGTGCGAGTACTCGTCCGAATGCTCCACCGAATCGTCTCGCGGAGCTAACAAAAGATGCGAATTTGAAGATGGAACAAGAATCTATGGAAAAGAAGATTGTGAACATGTCACCGATGCGTATTTTTGAGAAAACCGGTCTTACAGTGAGTGAGATTCTCATAGATTTATCTCGTTTCTTTTCATTCGATGGATCTCAGAAGAGTTTTCTGGGTATTTTCCTAAAAGGAGAACGTCTACTGTATCTGGGTATTTTCATGCTATTCATGTATGTTCTGATATCATTGATAGTATACACAGACAGAAGTAAAACAAAGTACATTTATGTAAAACCAAAATAATATGTTTTAGCCCTAATTCAATCGCGTTCTATGGGTTAGGCTTTTTCATATGGTTTCGTCTGTTTCTGATGCTGATTCGTTTCGAATTCTGCTATTTTGGAGAGAACCTGTTCTATTTTGCCTACATGACTGGTAGCCGAATCGATGGTGACCTCAAGACGAGATACAATGGTGACATCACTTTTGTATGTGATTTTGAGTCGTTCAATTCCGTTAATACTTTTGGCCAATTCAGTTCTGATTCGTTCCAATTGATGTCGATACTTGTCGAAGCGCTCTCGATCATACATATTTGGTTGTTTGTTGTTGATTCTAACATCGTTGAGAAACAGAAGAAGTTCCTCTGTGTAATCGATTGTGCGATTTATCAATGCGCTTATATCTGCCATTGCTGAAAATCTGGAATCTCCTGTGAAGGTTCTATACAGCCATTGAAACATGCTCGGCTGCTCTAATCCAAGAGAGGTGGAATTTTTGGTGCTGATACGTCCATTTTCTTCGATTTTAGAGAGTACTTTCAGATTGACAAGTAGATATTCGTAGTTGGTGGTCATATTCTCAATCTCGATCTTCCTATATATACTCATAATTTATCTTTTTTAAACCCCCTGTATATATTTTAATGTTATAAAACGTTATTGATAAAGTATAAGTATGAGCAATTTTAACTTTCCATATCCAGTCAATGCATGTGGCTATGACATTGAAGTGATAGGAGATAGAATGCCATATATTATAAATAAAACGGATATTATCTTTCCTAAGGAATATCTATTACTGCTTAGATACTACTTTGATGCAGAGAATGTAGACTATAGCATATCGGAATCTCATGTTTCTGTCAAACACAATGTCAGTCCTCATTATCTAACAATTCAAAAGCTATGTGAGATCGAAAAAAATAGCAGCAATTTGGATTTGTGGATAACAGACGATATAGTTCGTTCTGGTTTAGCGTCTGTTACTCATTTTATTCCAATACCTACTGAATACATTAGAGAAATTCGTGAGAACGATCGACAACACACTAAATTGACTGCTAATATGATGTATAAGCTTCGTAATTTCTATAGATATCTTCAGAATACTGGCTACTTTTCAGAATCGAATGATAAATGGTATTTTTTCAAATTAGCAGGAATGTCCTCGAAAACAACTCAGTTCGATCCATGCAATATGATTACCACAGATATTCGTAAGAAATGTCCATACAAGTCCAAGATATATGGGCATCTAACTGTTTCATCTCCAGAAGAAATCATCTATTTATTGTGTTGTTCTCCACGTTTATATTACAGTCTTGCATTGTATGAACATACGAATAACCTACAAACCAGCATTTGTTTGAGAGAATACAACAGTGAACTCGAAGATGAAGATCTGGATTTTCGAGTGTTCATCTACAATCGTAAGGTAACCGCGATTACACAATACAAATGGAATAGTATCATCGAGAAACTACAAAATGCATCGTTGTGTGTATCCATTCGTGATCGTATCATAGATTTCTGGGATAGCATCGTACACTTATTTCCTCAGTATCCTCAAGTGGTAATGGATGTACATCTATCATCTGACCTAAAAGATGTACTTATCATCGAGTTCAATACGTTTGGTCTTCATCAAAGATGTGGTGGTGGACTCTTTAGTTGGTTAAACGATTATGAAATCTTGTACAATGTTAGAGATTACACCGAATTGCGAATCTTAGATGAGAAGACAAAAAGTTTCGTCAAATACACATAACATAAGAAGAAGTTTTTGTTATACGTATATACCAAGTATGAATCAAGGAGAACCAGTAGCCGTTTCGCAGAGTTTCAAGGATGCAACGAACCGTTTTGTTGAACTAAAGAGCGAGATCGATCGCAAGAGTAAGAAGCTTTCTGATATGCGTAAGGAACTTAAAGAGTTGAATACGGTTATTATTACTGAAATGGAGAATATGAATTTACTAGATTTTCCTATTCACATACCAAATAGTGACAAAAAGATTCGTGCCAAACAGAAGGTAACTGTGAAACCGTTGAACAATAGTAGTATGGTTGAGTTTTTCACACAAAAGATGGGTAGTGAAGAGACTGCAAAACAGACAATCGATGATCTCATGAAATGTCGTAAAAAAGAAACAACTCGTGTTTTGGAGATGTGCAATAAATAAATATATAAGATGTTTTATGTTTTACGTTTTTTTGTTTTTTTGTATTACTATTTGTATACCGAATATGTTTGTCACTAAGGCGAAATTAAAAAAACTAAGTCCGAAACTTGTACAGATCGTTCTGTTGTTAGCTGGTCTTTACTTTTTCTATCAAATATTACTAAGCGGACAGGAGGGTTATGGTATTTTTCCAGGAAATGATTCTAGTGCGATGAGTACCACTCAGAATGTTGGTCGTTTCCGCGGTAAACCTTCGTTGGTCTTATTCAAGGCGAACTGGTGTGGTTTCTGCAGAAAATTCTGGCCTGAGTGGAAGCAATTGGGTTCTAATATTAACGGTGTTCCGTTGATTGCCCTAGATAGCGATGCGCATGCGGATTTAATGAAATTACATCATATAACAGGTTATCCTCAGATTATGTTCTTACCGAATGGACCTTTCTCTACAAGTGGAGCTCAAGTATATGAAGGACCACGTATCGCATCGAACGTACATAGTTGGTTACTGAGCGTGATGTAAGTATACAAAAAAAACAAAATTATATATTTTTACATTGGTTTTAAAGTAATGTTGTAACGACCCATTTCGACCCAATTATTACCAAGTTTAACTTTCTTAACCATATTCTTAGGATTCTTAACTACCTTTACCTTGTAGCGATAGATCTGATCGGTACCTTTCAGTCTCATGTGAATTTCTTTTTGTCCTAAACGTCCTTTACTGATTGCTTTTTTGGCCGCTTTCTGAGGAGATGGAGTGCTCTGTTTGTAATTTCCTCCTTGTTTTTTGCCGTTGACGACAGTGTATGTGTAGGTTGTGACCATTTTATATATGTACTGTATATTTTATTTTTCAATAGACGCGTATATTTCAAATGTTTCTTCTGTATACTTAAGATATACATGTCTACATCAATTAAGATCAAATTCGAAAAATTCAATATGAACAAGATTGGAAAACCATATGCTGGTGATCCAAACAATAAACCTGATAAAATTCTCATGTTTATAGGTAAACGAAAAACAGGCAAGTCCTGGTGTGTTCGTGATGTGATGTATCACTATCGTCAGGTTCCGTTTGCTATGTTGATGTCTGGTACAGAATCTGTGAATCCATTCTACACGAAATGTATTATACCGAAACTGTTCTCCTATAAGGGATTTCACAAAGATAAGGTGGAAAATTTGCTAGAACGTCAAGCGGGTCTAAGTAACAAGTATGGCGGTGCCGATCAGAAACCATGGGCATGGACAACAATGTTTGTTTTGGATGATCTGATGGGTACGGATCGTAATTGGGTACGTGATAAGAACATTCAGGAAATTTTTATGAATGGTCGTCATTTTAACATCTTATTCTTGGCTACAACGCAGTATCCTGTGGCGGTTCCCCCAGATCTCAGAACGAACATTGATTATGTTCTGATTTTCCGTGAAAACAATGTTGGTATTCGTAAAAAGATCTATGATCATTATGCTGGTATTTTTCCATCGTTTCACATGTTTTGTGAGGTGATGGATGAATTGACGCGCGATTTTGGTTGTATGGTCATTGATAATACGGTCACATCTAGCAAGTTAACTGATGTTGTATTCTGGTACAAGGCCAAACCAAGAGCGGATTTTCGTGTGGGCTGTAGTGGATTTTGGGAGCAACATCAAAAATACTATAAAGTACAGAAATTTAAGGGCGATACAAGTAAAAAGAGAAGTGATGCGAATCGCAAAAGCGAAATGCGAAGTGGTACTCGAAAAAGTAACGCCCCATCATTCGAGATCTATCGGACCGATTCATCTACCAAAAAGAAAAATAAACTAAAAAAGAAGAAAAAACAATCAACCGTTCCCCGAATCATAATCTAATCCTTGCGTTATATCTTTCTTTTTCTTTATCCATTCTTCTAAGTATATGGGAAACAATACATCTCAAAATAAACCTCTCAGTCAACCTCTTAATGCGTCGCTTAAGTGTGTAAATTGTCATCTACAGAACCCTAGTAGTGCGAATTTCTGTTCAAATTGCGGTTGTCATGATCTTCTTTCGGTCTATGACTTTAATCGACATATTAGTTATGCAAACGCGAAAAAGAATATTCAACAAGATATGATGCAAATCATTCGACAAACCAAAGCAGAGTCTTCTGCGATGGGTGTTCTTTTAAAAGAAGGTGATATTTGTGCAAAATGCAATGTGGATATTATGAAACCTGCTCCACAATATACACAGGATGGATTCTATCTTGGATGTCCGAGCTGTAAGTTTCTATTTTGGTCTTCCAAGAAACCTAGTAGCCAAGACGGGACAGTAACTGGAAACCGAAAAGATTACGCATCTGTATCTCAATGGCAGAATATAATGCCATTTTCTCCGACTGGTAACAGTCAACAGCAACCTTCTGCAAACATTCATCAACAACGGATGCAAGAAACACAGGAAATGTTGTATGGGCAGAACATTGAGGTAAAACGCGACTTAAGCTTACGTGGAACCAGCTATCCAGACAATACCTATCGCAAAAGTAGAATAGAACTACCTACGGATCACTATATGAGCCGAAATTTGGATTCTATCAACTCTGGAGAGGCATCTGAATATGCGAATGGATCTGCAGTACGTCCAGGTTTCCGTCCAGTTTCCGCACCACCAATTCCAGCACAGATCGCAGATAAAAACTAATAAGAAAGAACTTTAGGCATCAAAATCACCTGTTAGTATTCTATCTTGTTTTACTCCACTCAGCGTCTCTTTTGGTATTATTGATTCATCAGGTGATGTATCGTTTTCCTTGAGATATTGTATTGCAAATATACTTGCGGCGGATAGAAATGCGGAAAACGATGCTGCTTTAATGTATGTCATTGTATCTGGTTCTTCTGTTTCCGACATACTTAGAAACCGATGATGAGCGTATACCGCTATACAACCTATGATTGCGCTAAAAAGAATGGTCATCCAAACATTTTGTTTTTTTAGTGTATCTATGAATTTCATATAAAAACTGAAACTTAAGGTATATACAAGTAATAGACAATTTTTGTTACTAACATAACGTATATTGTATGTCTAATAAACGCGATATCTATATAACCTGTAGTGAATTGAGCACAATAACATGGGATAATCCCTATTCTAAGATACATGAAACGTTCGAAACGAAACTACAAAAGCTTCTCAAGCTTCTGAAGCGCAATCATCTGGCTGAAGATCCACGTTTCTCACACTACACCAAGAAACGTATGGAAACAAAATACAAGAAAACGATTGGGTCTGTTCGCGACTATGTTCAAAAGTATGGTCTTTCACCACAAGAAGCGGAAGAAAAAGGATATGCCGAATTGTCATTGCTTTCTGAAGAGCAAAATGAGCTTCATTTAGCAAAGGAACTGGTACAGCGAACTGCGTATGTAACACATGGTCGCAAAGAGGAAAGTGGTGGTCTTCAGAAATTCTGTTCAACATATACCTGTCTGAAGGCCAAGAGAGATCCACACTTCTATCAGAGTATTGTACATGAAAACGACTATTATCGAGTAATACTTTGTGGTCGAGTTGATGCATCATACAAACTACCAAATGGAGATTCTGGCATCGTTGAAGTAAAGAATCGTGTCAAAGAGCTCTTTCATCGAATTCCTGATTACGAACAGATTCAGATGTATGGCTATTTCATAGTAACGGAGTCCACGGAGGGTTATCTTGTCGAAGTTCTTAATTCAGAATTTAATATATTTGAATTGAAGAAGAACAAGAAAGAATATATGCGAATCGGAGAACATGTCAAGAAATTCAGCCGTTTTCTATACTCATTTTCTCAACTTGAAACGAATCATATAAATGAGTATCTGAAACTGTCATTTTCGGAACGTGACGAGTTTCTCAAATCTGAATTGAATCCGTAATCAGAAACGTGTTAATGGTTCGTAGGTTTGACGTTGAATGTAGCATCCTGGTCCAACTCCACCTCTGCACACATAGCTGTTGTCACCATAGTTTCCGCAGTTTTTGCAAAAGTGTTCCTCTTTTAGACGATTATTCAATATAGTATTTGTATCTTTACTTCCGGTATCATAAAATTGATTGTATAATCCAGTCCATTTTATTTGATTCAAGTATTCATCCTTCGTTTTTTGACTTAACAAAAGTAGAACATTCGTTTCTTTTAAATTTGATATATCCTCTACAGAAAAGCTTTCTTTATTTCCATAAGAAACTAAGTACAGAAAGCATATAATTGCCAGAAACACAATTAAGTTCATTATCTATCTATACGTAAATTCATACATAAAAAAAATAATAATAACATATAGTATTATGTCATCGTTTGTATTATTTGGGACGGGTGTTATAGTTGCAATGTACAGAGAAGATATTATGAATTTCTTTGGAAATTTACTTTTTTCTCCTACAATTCCGGATAACGTACCTGTAAATTATGATGACAACGAAGATGACGAAGATGAATATGAATATGTGGATACAATGTGGTTGAAACTTGCCAAGAATCGTTATAAACTGAACGAAGAATTGTTGAGTAGCTATTCTACTAGTGAGAAATGTAAAAAATATCTCGAAGGTGAGAAATCTACCGGATGGTTTTATTAGCTTTAGCAAAGATAGAACTTGATAGTTTTACGTATGAACACTCGACAAATCGGACATAAATCACCACAGATTTCGCTACACTCAACGCAGAGACATGCATGCATACATGGTTCTAATAGAATATTTACTGTATTATCGTAGCAGATCTTGCACATTCCTAGCGATATTTCTTCTGCATGATTCCATTTTTTCATTGTATTTTTTAAGTTTATTTCTTGTTCTCTTACCAATTCAAGTTTAGCATCTATTATAGAATATCCCATAGATATGTCATTTGCGCTTGGATTATCAGCTCTTTCAAATATATTCATAATTGCTTCTTCTAGTTCTTGTTCACGTCGTTCGTCTTCTCTTTTCTCACGTTCAATAATTTTTTGTAAACGTTTATCGATTTCTTGTTCTCTGATAGCAATTCTTTCATCAGATTTTTGATTTATTCTTCGAATGAAATCTCGTACTTTGGAGGTCATTTCTAAAAACTGAACCTATATAAACTGTTTATATAAATTGTTCATTTCTCAAGTAGTAATATTCTATTTGGAAATGAGTTCAAAAAAACCATTATCTGCTCGTACAAATACAAGAATCAAACATTTCGGAAAACTAAAAGAGCAACTTTTAAGTAATTCAACCGATGATATACATAAGTATTCGTATTTAAAGAGTAACTATGCAGTTAAAGATGATACGAATTATGGATATGGTGCTACATGTTCAGTTCTTCTAGCTAAGAAAATAAATGTCAATAATGACGATCAGACAGTAAATGTTAAAAAAGACAAAGTACCAGAAAACAAATGGGTGATTCTGAAACGTGTTCGTGTCGCTTTAAGTAATGAAGAGAATGCTTATTTGGATAGTATAAAAACCCCAAATAAGAAGAAGATCCTTTCGTATAATATACAGTTGAATGAAAAGGATATTCTCTTATTAAAAAAAGAGAATAAAGGTCGTCGCCGATGTATGAGACGTGAATTACGTGCTTTAAAGAAATTACATCATGAAAACATTGTTTGTATGTATGAGCACTTTCTGGATGGACCATATCATTATATTTCTATGGAATTTGCGAAAGGAAACACATTGCTTCAATATCTCAATCTTTATTTAACACTTGATCCATCGAATGGACGCAATTTATCTGAAAATATTAGTCGTAAAATCTTTATCCAAATCATCAAGGCTGTTTCCTATATGCATAAGCATGGATTCATTCATCGTGATATAAAACCGGAAAATATTCTTATTAAGAACGATGTTTATGATCATTCATGTTCTGAACAGATTCCAAAAATTATGTTGTGTGATTTCGGATTTTCTACTACATACGACGTATCAGGTAAAAAACTATTGCAAGAATCATGTGGATCTTTAATGTATGCATCTCCTGAAATCACACTTGGTCTTAAATATGTAGGACCTGAAATAGATATATGGAGTTGCGGAGCGATTCTATATATTATGTTTTATCTTCGTTTTCCTTTCGAAATCATATCTCAAAATGAAGGAGAAATGATATCTCCTGAAACACTTATATCAAAATATCACATGCTTATGTTTCCAAAAGAAATCAATATATCGCGAAATGGAATATCATTGATACAACATATGTTACAATTCTCTCCTGATAAACGTATGAAATTATGTGAAGTTTTTAGACATCCTTGGGTAACGAATGTTACTCTTATCAGACGTACTACAGTAGTCGAACCAAGTTACATACGTCCCAAATCAAAGAGTATATTCGAAATGCCGCAAATTTGTTGTAAAACGAATGGAAGTCGTGGATTTCAGATACCTGAGACACAGTCTGTTCCATGTCTTAGTCACAAAGGAGATTACATATCATCTAGACTCGATTCTACTCGAAAGATGGAAAAGAAGGCTGAAAAGAAACGAGATTTGAAAATTCAAGAACTTATCAAAAGTTATTATAATAAACACACCTAATTACATCTTTCTTCTTCCCCAACCCTCAAAACTGATTTCAAGTTTGTTATATTTTATAATTGATTATGAAATTAAATTACAATAAGAGAAGTTATATTGCAATTGCATTTCTAATATGTTCGATCATATTGTATGTATATACATATCATGAGGACATAAATCACTTACATGTACGTATCGAAGAGTTGAATCGATTAATTAGTAAAATGAATGATACTGCAAATAAGAACCATATTGAGTTAAAATTATTATTTGAAGAGGCACATCTTGAACGCATTAAACTTCATACACATTCTGGTACTTTATTTGATAAAATGTATCAATTACTTTTGTCTTCATGATCTTATGATAACAATTGGATCCATAACAGTTGGATCTGGATACGATAGTACTCTAGCTATTTTTTTTGTATACAGAATTACCGTTTCAATCTGTTTAACAATCATTGGATTTAATGGATCAGCCGTGTTGTTATATTTTTGCAATAGTTCTTGTTTCGTATTTCTCCATGCATTATGGAGGTGTTCATCTGTCTGATACATTATAGATAGTGATTCTTTGGATAAATCTGGTGTTTTTATAGGCGTTAATCGGTTCCCTTTTTCGATGTTATAATGTGTTATAGACACATCATCATGAAAGGATATTTTTGCAGTTTTATTGCATCTTGTTTTCGCATTGTTAACGAATTCCCATGCTTCTTCCTGTGTTTTGTTGAGAATATCATGCATTCGATGTTTGGATAAACATTTCAAAACCGCTACTTCGAATATCTCCAGAAGAGCACATAGATCACGCGATTTGAATTGTTGCTGATTCATAAAAATATTCTCTCGACGTTCACAAATAACCGTATCTCCGACCAATTTCTTTATTTCATTCACGAGCTCCTTCGATGTCCAGAACTTACCATCCCAACAACAATAGTCCCCATATCCCATGCTAATAACGCTAAATGTGTAACTGGCAAGATCTGAGAATCGTTCTACTTTGTGTTTGAGTAACTGCTTCTTACTTTGTGTTTTGTCGTAGCGTTTCAGCAGTGAAACCAATACATATCGTGTGATTGCGTTCCCGGGAGACTCTGCTAATTCCATTTGACGTTCTAGACTTTGATCTGGTTTTCTCATGGTTACATAAGTTCCGCATTTGCATCGATAGGTTTCTTCCTCTTTGAGACGTTCGTGAAGATGTTTTATATCTGACAATGATTTTTTTTCTAAGATGATCATATCTTGCATATCGAAAACACCTGGATACATTTCGCAAATTGCATTTAATAAGACATGTTTTGTTTTCATTGTTACTTTAGTTATCTGTGGTGTATCTATACCTTATTATTTATACGTAAAATGTTTTAAATTTTTCAAAATAAATAAAAAACTGAACACCGTTTTCATAAATATCAAATTTAACCAAGAACAAGAAAGTCATGTCATTTATACGTACCATATTTAATAATACATATAGCGTATTACTTGGATTAACAGGGATATTTATGGTACCCCCTCTTCTGATTATGAAGAAACTTAATATTTTACCAACAATGTCTTCAAATCTTGTAATTCTATCAATGGTAATCTGTGCATCTTCGATACATTATATCATACTAATTACTGGACGTAATCGTGGTATTATACCAGATATTTATATAACAGATGATGGCAGATTGATATGTATAACTTGGAGTCTAGGATACAACACAGGTATGGAATCGTTATATACTATGAAAGGTGTGAAAAAATACCAAAATTATTTTATCGAACAAGAAAATACATATGTATTACATAATGAAAATGGTCCTTCACAGATATTTTACAATTCCGATGGGTCTATAGAAGAGATGCATTACTATATAAATGGATCTCTTCATAGTATAAATGAAGAACCATCTGTCATTATGTGGAATAATCGCAAGAAGACATGTGAAAAATGGCACAAAAATAATTTATTACATCGTATAGGTAGCCCTGCATGGATAATTTATGAATATAATGGTATGAGGACGTTTTGGTATCAAAATGGTATATTTTACAGGGAAAACAATGAATCAACTTATCAAATTTATCTAGATGACCGCATACATTTTGAAGGATGGACAATTGATGGAATTACAGTACATAATGAATATGGTCCTGCCTTTATATTGTACAATTCCGATGGATCTATAAAAGAGATAAGATATTATTTAAATGGTTTGCTTCATCGCATAGATGGACCATCTATTATTATATGGAAAAACAACAACAAGATACGTGAAAAATGGCATAGAAATGGAGTATTACATCGTGACCATGGACCTGCTATATTGGCTTGGAAAAAAACCGGTCTTATAAAGTTTCAAATGTATTACGACAATGGGCATCGGACATTTATCGATTGACACATTTTGCATTGAAACATCGATTTGCTAAACTTTACGATGTTTGCATAAAAAATAATTTGCTATATATATTTAATGCGAATTTGGTTTTTTTAGATGCCAATTCGAAAAGCCAGAAAGAAAGTCTCCCCCAAATCGCTAAAAACAAAAGCAAATGGTGCCAAGAAATTAGTTCAAAAGAAAGTATATGACATAGAGAAGCACTACAAACACTATGATACGAATCTATCTGTCGAAAAGAATTTCAGTATATATCTGTCACAGTTTCGTCTAACTAGTAATAGTGATACGGATCTTCCGATTACGCATACATGTATGAAACATGGAAAGTATCATATTCCGGATGATGAACTGTTGTTCTTTATGCAATTTTATCAGGCTGCAATCGAGGATCGAGGACCTGGCTATATTCATCTTACGGAGGTACATCTAGAAACGCACGCACCCATACTAATAGATCTGGATTTTATGTTTGATCTAAATGAAGAGGACGAAACACAATTGAAACGTGAGTATACGCGTAAATTGGTGGAACATGTTATCAAGATCTATACAACAGAGATACATAAGGCTCTGAACATAAAAGAGGACGATCCTCGACTTGTGGCCTTCTTCTTCTATCGTCCTCGTCCGTACATTAAATTAGTATCGGATCCATACAAAAAAACAAAATCCAAAGTGAATGTTAAAAAGGATGGAATTCATATTATCTACCCTTTTATTTGTGCCGAATACGACATTATTCATTATCTACGTAAGCGGGTTATGGAGCAGTGTTATACAGATGATGTGTTTGATCATCTTCCGTTGATTACGGAGCGCGAAATTGGCAAGAACAAAGAAATAACGGTTTCTGGTAAAATTTCTATGGGTGGAATACACGATATAGTTGATGAATCTGTCCTTCAAACCAACAATTGGCTGTTGATGGGTTCCTGTAAGGTAGGACGCGATACATATCAAGTCGATCAACAAGCATACAGCGGTACATCCATGACTCGCATTGGAATGCTAAATTTGATGAAATGGGATGGTTATACGGAAAAGAATTGTTTTGCAATGTTTTCGATTCGTCTTCGTGACAAATCGCACATCATATCGAAACGGGAAGATAACAATGATCTACTACAATATCTGAATAGGGTTCGTCAAAAGGTTATCAAACGTATAGAAAAAGCACAGAATGAGGTTGACAAAGGCAGTCAACTCGTGGATCCTTTCGAGAAGGAACATTCTAGTCTCGTTCAAACTGTAGTGAATCGACCTCAAATCATGAATAATCAAACCACTTTTGCGGATGGGAGCACCGAAGGTATTACTCTTGGTATAATCAAGACGGTTGTCAATAATCTAAGTATTGAACGTGCAGATAAGTACAGTCTCTGGATAAATGTTGGGTTGTGTCTGTACAATATTCACATTGATTTGCTTCCGGTATGGGAGGATTTCTCTCAGCGTAGTGGAAAGTACAAACCGGGTGAATGCAAAAAACTATGGTATCATAGCTTCAAGGATCGTGGAAATATGGACTTTAATACACTGAAATCGTGGTTGCGAATCGATAACATTGGTGTGTACAAAAAAATGTTCCGTAGTCGCTTGAATGAGGCTGTTTTAGAAGCGTTGGATGGAGATGTGCACTCTATGGCTCGTGTGATGGGTCAAATGTATCAGAATCAGTTTGTGTGCAGTGACTACAAGAAAAACGTTTGGTGGTATTATAATGTGAAGCTACATCGGTGGATGGAGACCGATTCTGGAATGGAATTACGTAAAAAGATATCTGGCGAATTGTTTGATATACTTGTTAGCAAGCGTTCTACTCAGGAAAACGAACACGGAGAAGAAAGCAATACATTTTATAATGACGACAGCGACAGTAGTGATAGTGAGGATAGCAGTAGCGACAGTGATAGTGATGATGACGATGAAGCGTACCGAAAGAAACGTAAATCCAAAAACACGAAGAAAGCCAAAAAGAAAAAAGCGATCAAGAGTAAAGGTCGTATTCGCGAGTCTGTCGGTCAACCGGATACCAAAAAACTCAGAAGTAAACTTCATGATACTGCATTTAAAGACAAACTAATGCGCGAATGCAAAGAAGTATTCTATGTTCGTGATTTTGAAAGTAAACTTGATACGAATAAGAACCTGATCGGATTCAATAATGGTGTGTTCGACTTATCAACGATGAAATTTCGCCCTGGAGACGAATACGATTATATTACGCTCTCCACTGGATGGCAATACGAAGAAATCAATCCGAATGATCCCTTTTGGTCGAAACCTATTAAGGAATGTGAGGATATGTTACACAAGATCTTTTTGGATATGTCTGTGTATGAGTTTGTTATGACCTATGTGCTTGCAAAGTGTTTATCTGGTGAAATAAGGTTCGAGAAGCTCTTTTTGTGGATCGGCGACGGTGGTAACGGAAAAGGTTTGATTTCTGATCTGATGCGCGCAACCCTTGGTGATTATGCTACTACGATTCCGATTACATTGTTCACAGGTAAACGTGCTGGTGCTGAGAGTGCGCAACCACAATTGATAGGTATAAAGGGTCGTCGTTTTGTGGTTCTCAACGAGCCCGAAGTGAACTGTTGTCTGAATACCGGTCTGGTTAAAGAATTAACCGGAGGAGATCCGATAAAGGTTCGCAATATGTATTCACTTCCGATTGAATTCAAACCACAATCATCGATGAACATCTTCTCGAATTACTATTTGGGATTACCTGATGGTGACGATGGAGGTATGAAAAGACGATTGATATCGATTCCATGCAAATCTAAATTTTGCGACAATCCGAATCCCGATAATCCGTTCGAGTTTCAAGCCGATCCTGGCCTTAAAGAACGAATCGCAGACATGAAACATGCATTCTTCTATCTTCTATGCAAATATCATGTTCAATACAAGAAAGCAGACAAGTTTGAAGCACCTGAATTGGTCAAAAAAGAAACCGAGAACTACTTTCGTTCCTATAATATGTTTCAGAACTTTCTCGATGACTGTACAATGCCGGTTACGGAGCAAACTGTACCACCTACCAAATACGTTACTCTACCCGATCTGTATGATCGTTTTAAGGTGTGGTTCACAGAAGAAGGTTTGAATGGTTCGAAACCAGACAAAAATAAACTCAAAGAATATTTACATAAACGTCGAATTGATCCACGCAAAGTACAAGGTAATAGAGTACTTGCGTATACAAATATGACTTTAAAACTTGAAGGAGAAGAAAACAATTATTAGATATATTTTTGATTTTATTTTTTTACATTATTCTATTTACGATAAAATGCTTCTCCTTGATAGCTTTCGACGGCCTTTTCTTGATCTTCGCTGATATAGTCTCTCGGAGTTCCAAGACTATTATTCATTAGTTCTTGACGTGACAGTGATTTTTTTTTGAACGTACCACTAGCAAATTCTTTGATTTGTTCATCGGTTCGAATTTTATCTCGAGCTTGCATCTCCAAAATGCTCATTGTTTCTGGTTCTGGTTCTTGTTCTTGTTCTGATGGTACATAATCATCTTCTTGTTCTACTTGTTCGGGTTCTGATGGTACATATTCATCTTCTTGTTCTACTTGTTCTGGTTCTGATTGAATGTAATCATCAAGTTCTTGTTCGAATTGATCTTGTTCTTTTCGTGCTTTTTTTCTAGCATTTCGTGTTGATGCTCGTGTTGGTTTCACCGTACCTTTCTTCGCCCTTTTGCGCGTTTTCTTAGGAATATTTCTCTTTTGTTGTTTCTTCTTTTTCCATTCTTCCATGGCCTTTTCAAATATATCCTTTAACTGCTGTTCAAAGGTACTGACAAGTTGTAAGACGTTATCTTTTGCAACTTGAGATGGTAAATGGTCGATCGATGCTTCCAAAATCTCTTTTGATCTTTTGAGACATATATATTCATCCAAAGATGCGAAACATTTCGATGCTTTAAAATCATCTTCAGTCAATTCTCTTGGATAGAGTACATCAACAAAGTCAGATGAAGAGATATCTTGTGTTTCTTGATAATTTGAATAAATCTTTGGAAAGGAAAAAGCTGCTAATGACAAAAGAGATGGAATTTCAACATTGCTTGACTTCAATGCCAAATAGATAGCATAGAACACTCGATAATCTTGTCCTTTTCCATCATCAAGCGTGTTCCAAGTTTCAATAAACTTGACAGCTTCTTCGTGATTATCCATATATGTGTTATGTGTTTGGTTAGTCTGTGTATGTTAGAAAATATTAATCAGTTTCCTAAAAAATTCACCGAATGAAATATTAACCCATATTAGAACATGCGCCTAAGAATTTAGGCGGATCTAATGGGAATTCCCTATTCTTATCGCTACGCGATTGAATTAGGGTTAAAGTAAATTCACCGAATGAAATGTTTTGGACATCAGATTTATTAAATAAATTCACCGAATGAAATGTAAATTAGAATTGATTAATGTGACGAATAACTACTGGAGGTGGATGAAATCTCTGACGATTGGGGAAGAAACGTCTTTGACCTTGATGCAACATGGCTAATTCTCGAAAAAATGCTTGAACATCATCATTTTGGTTCTGACGATCGTCTCTTTGATTATAGTCTGCCATGTTGTTTCGTTTTTCTTTTTTCTTTGTGTTTTTAATTTCCAAAAATAAAATCACATTCACCGAATTTTAATATATAGATTTTGATAAAATTCAAATCATATCTCTCCATCAACAAACAACATGGATAACCAACAACAACAAACGACTGCAGTCTTGCACGATTCGGAAAAATGTCAGGTACTTGTATCTGGTTACATTCCGGAAAACCCATACATTGATGTAGATTCAATTCGCACTCGTATGGGAATCATTGGTGATGCATACCAAGTACATCATTATGATCGAAGAATCCAAGATTTAGTACTTCGTTATATGACTGCATGTGGATTGCTGGTAGATCTCTTTCCGGAGAAATCCGGACACATGCCCGAAAATGCTCCAAGTAAATTGGTCTATAACTATGAAGAAATGTGTGATTTCATTCTCAATGTTGAAAAAAACATTGACAAGTTGTGTAATAGTAAACAGTGATTTTAAAATGAAAAAATATAATAAAATCTATCTAAATTTATGTATATCATGTCGTCATTACTTTCTTTTCTAAAAGAAGACGGAATAGAGGCTTGTATGGATGAGACTGGTTACGGTAGTTTATGTGGTCGTGTCTATTGTGCTGCTGTGATATGGCCAAAGAACTTTGTGGATGATGGTTCTGAAGAATTGCGCATGATAAACGATAGTAAACAAGTGTCTGAAGTAAAAAGAAATAAACTCCGACAGTATATCAAAGATAATTGTGTATATTCCATAGCATTTGCAACTGTTCAAGAAATTGATGAACTAAACATACTCGGAGCCAGAAATCTAGCAATGCATCGATGTGTTGATGATCTATTGAGACGAGGCTATACAATTGATCGTTTATTGATAGACGGTAACCGATATACAAGTCATATAGATATAGAATATCATACAATTGTAAAGGGAGATGCGAAATTCATCGGAATAGCATGTGCGAGTATACTTGCAAAAACAGAACGTGATGAATATATGTTAACATTACATGAAAAGTATAGTATTTACAAGTGGAACACAAACATGGGATATGGAACCAAAGAACATCGCGAATTGATTAGAAAACATGGTCCATGTGAAGAACATCGTTCAAAATTCATACGTAAAATACTATCGTAATTTATTATCCTTATGCCATTCGTGCCCGATGTAGTGTTTCCAAGTATTCCTCTCTTTCTTGATACCGTTGTTGGTATTTTAGATATCCTGCATTGTATGTTGAAGTAGTAGGTGTATATAGAGCTTTTCTTTTTCGTTCTTCGCGTGTTTTCTTCAAATTTGCATATTTTTCAGTAAATTTTTCTTCGTCATCTGAATCAACTTCTACATCTTTTTGACAGCAGTGTATCTTTAACTCTGTAATGTTTTTTGGTCCACCATGTTCTATTTTCCAATTCTTTACATTCATTTCGTCTAATGTTTCATTCATCAAACTGGTAAGTTCACTAAGTTCCATTTGAGAGTGTATGTGGGCAACTTGTGTGACTTGACCAGTGACTCGGCAAAAGGTTTTAAGTGTGTCCATCTTACCTTTAGTTAGTCTGTTACTTTATTATTTACAATCAATTTATACTTATTCTTCCTCAACTCGTAACTGATTTTGATATCGTCAATAAATGCAGTTTTTAGACTAAGTTCTAATATCCGAACCATACTACCGATGGTATTAACATCCGTGTAACGGGAATTTATTTTCCCACATAGAATTTGTAGAAAACGTTTGATTTCCTGGTTTTCCTCCTTCTCTGTAAACGGTGGTCGAGATAGTTGGCGTACCTCCTGATAAGGCGTTGTGATTGGTAGCTTCAGAGAAGTGTGGTACATTTGTGCTGTATGAAACCTTATTTGGTATTCCGATTTCATTTTTATCGGCTGTTCTCACGGTTATCCGCTCACTTTCGGTTCCAACCTCGTTGATTCTGCTGGAAAACAGATCATTACCTACTTCTTTTGCGATTGTCAAGAAAAATGTGCCGATAAACGCCCCATAAAAGTATCTCAAAGCTGAATTGCTATTAATCAATATCCATTCAATTGTACTACACATATACGATCCAGTAACCCATATACTATAACAATTAGAACCATATACATATGTAAGAAACATAGGAGCTATATGCAAGAATATAAACACACCTAATCCATAACAAAGTTTGATAAATAGATGTTTATACATTTATTTTATTAGAAACTACTACGATGATTGAAGTAATCATTTTATAATTCCATGGAACTTCTTTTTCGAACGTATTTTGTGGTTCTTTTTGGATACAGTGTTCTTATTTGCTCTTTTTCGAGTATACAATCATCGAGTATCTCAAAGTTGTGAACATGAAATATCTTTCCAGGTACACCCATAAGTTCTCCTATGAGTCCACTTTCGTATAGTTCTTCCCACAATTCTATTCCAAGACTACTTTTGTATGGATCAGATCTATCCAGATGAGTATTGAGCGCCATTTTCTTTAGACTAATTGCTTTTTTCTTTGTAATACAAAAAAACGGATTTCGACAGGTTTTTGGACTAAACTGGCAATCTTTTCCGAGTTTACATGGATCTGTGAATTTGCGGAATCCACTTTCAAATACGGCCATAAAGCTTGGTCGTTTATGTAACGGTAGAGCCTGAATCAGACCCATAAAAATATCGGCGTTCATGATAAAATTGTTAAGATATGTGTAAGAATTACCGTATGTTTCACTGGGTATGTGCTTATAGATCGCATCTTGACTAAGTAATTTTTTTGAACTCTTCTCTATTCCAAGTAATTCTTGGTGACTTTCAATGATTTTTGACCAGAATTTCATTTGTCCATACTTTCTCAGAGAAGTATCCGCATTGCAGTTACGCAGAGTACACATATTACTTATAATACAGCGAAGTGTAGTTAAATTCACTAATACTTTAAGTTCACCATCTAAAAGATATGGCCAAATCGCAACTGCACCATATCGAGTACTGAAACCAAAGTGTTTGATTAACCAGAAAAAACAAAATAAATCATCGTTTGGAAATGGATCCGTTTCGAATAACTTGGCAGTTTTGTATCTAGATGTTATTTCCATGGATCGTTGTTCTAATTGTGATTTTAAATGTGCATTTTCATCTTTCAATTCACGATGTTTCAACAAAATTGCACGTAGTTTTAAATCCCCTTTCTTCACCGTTTCTAACAATACATTATATTTTTGATCATTGTTTTCTACATTGGTTAGTTTTTCACCAGATCGCTGTGCTTTACGCAAAGAACGTAAAACTGTTTCAAAGTTCATATTTTCCGTGTATTTTTATAGTTGTCTTATTAAATCAAATTCACTGAATTATATATATTGTCGTCACCATTCAAGTGATCTATCCGTAATCCAAATCGCAATTTTTCGATAGTTTTTACATGATTTACATTGTGGTGTACAATATTCTATACGTTGTTTGTAGTATTGTTCATTATCATGCGTGTGTAAAACAATGATTGGTTTTTTACGTTTATTTCCGTTTATGAATTTAAATTTTGAACAAAATGGACATATATATGAAAAGGTATTATGTGTTACTTCGAATGCTCTGATATGAATATTATTGTCGTATACAATTGCATATTCGTGTTCAAGTTCTTGAATATCTTCGAGTGTTGGTTCCGTATTCACAGTTACAAATTCAGTCATAAAAATTACGAATAAAGGGAAACCAAATTGAACATTCACTTTTTATAACATAAAAACAATTTATTTTATCTAGATATACTTTTTTGAAAATGGAAATGTACGACTTTGTTCAACGATTCTCTGGAAAATATTATCTTTCCAAATCGGATTATCTAAATCATGATTTTGAAAAAGATGGTCAAATCGATACGTATAACTTCGATGCTCATTTTGAAGAATACGGAGGAATATGGACTAACTGTGGTGTAACTACAAACACACCATCTGACACTGCAGTATCATACGATACATTATTTAAATGCAATAAATGCTCTTTTGGGAAAAGAAATAAAATATGGAAATGGAATGTTATAAATGATGCTGGCACGTTCTGTCATCCAATTCATGGATACTTTAGAGATGAGAATGGTAAAAGATACTGGGGTGAAATTGATACTCTTGAAAAATGGGAAAATTATCCAGATCATGGAAAAATCGGATTTCGAGGGCCTGTAATTAAAGTCGACGTACTTAAGCGAGCTGACGAAAACAACGAGCTTCCTCTGGTGTATTGGGTCGATCCTGGTACTCAATCGGATTCATATCATACCGAACTCGAAATGCAAAATCCGTATTCTATACCTGACTCTGAATTTGATATAATTCGGACACTTTGAAAATATATAAGATCCTTTTTTTATCTATTCTGTTATTTTATTTTATATCATTTTATTTTTTTATTATTTTATTTCGTGTTATATGTGTCCGTCAAAATACTTAATGTAGAAATATACTTTGTTATATATACATGAAGAACATCAGTATTGGTATTGATCTTGGTACTACACATTCAGTCATATCTCACAAAAACAATATTATAGAAAACGCCGAAGGACGTAGACTTACAGAATCATGTGTTTATTTCGATAAGTCCGGAAAAGAAGTTCTTGTTGGTCATCACGCCTATCTTCAGTTAGGAAAAGAACCACAGTACACAATTAACAATGTTAAACGCTTAATAGGACGTGATAGTGAGAATAATGAGGTTCTTTCACAGGATAATACATTCTTTGGCTATCGTGTAGTTGATGTTTCTGGAATGAAAGCGATTGCGATTCCTTCCAAAGCTGAGAAGAAATACAATATTTACATGCCAGAACAAATTTCTTCTATGGTCTTGCAGAAACTTCTAAAGGATGCCGAACGTCGTCTTGGTTCAAAAGTGACATGTGCCGTTGTAACAATACCTGCATATTTTAACAATAAACAAAGAGAGAGAACAAAACTGGCCTGTGAACAAGCAAAGCTTCCATTGATTCGTCTTCTAAATGAACCCACAGCTGCCGCGTTAGCATATGGTCTTGATAAAAAATTACAGGCGTTGAAAGACAAACGATCGAATACCGAAAAAGAACAAGAAAACGGAAACAGAAACGAAGTAGAAGAAGAACTTGAAACCACTATTTTAGTATACGATATTGGTGGTAGTACAACAGATGTATCTGTTATTCAAATGGACGAATTGGGTATGTTTCAGGTTCTTGCAACGAGTGGAGATATTCATTTGGGAGGTAGAGAGTTTGATCAGGCGCTTGCTCGCTACATGATGAATACCTATAAGCTTCTTAATTTGAGCGATAGAGCTCGTCAGAATCTGATAATCGCCTGTGAAAGTGTGAAATCCGAGCTTTCCACTAAACTCGAGGCTACGTTCTACTGTGAGTCACTCGATATTCAAATGAAACTAACAAGAGCCAAGTTTGAGAACATATGTAATAAGGAATTCAATTGGTGCGAACAACCTTTAGATGAGCTATTCGAAAGTGAACCTGAGTCTATGCGAAGAGTTAGAGAAGTTATTATGGTCGGAGGTACTTCTCGCATACCTAGAATCCGGGATATTCTACGTTCTAAGTTTCCTAGAGCCATAATTAATTGCAATCTGAATCCGGACGAGGTGGTGGCTCAAGGAGCTGGTATCTACGCGGAGCATCTGATGAAAATGGCCAATTGTAATCGTTCTAATGATGAATCTAATACTACTATACGAAACGGTATTCAAGACGAGACTTTGATGGAACTGCCAGATGATATGGAAGATCTAATAGATAACATGTGTCTTATAGATGTGTGTCCAATGACTATCGGTATAGAATCAGATGTATCGATGATGGTTCCAATTATACCTCGTTATACCGCTATTCCATGTGAGAAAACACAAGTATTTACCACAGAAGAAGACTCACAGGAGTTTGTTACTATCAAGGTGTTCGAAGGTGAACGTCAATTAACACGTTTCTGTAATAAAGTGGCCGAATTCAAGCTTAGCGGAATACATAAGGCTCCTAGAGGAATACCGCGAATCGAAGTAACATATGCCCTTGATGCATCAGGTGTTCTTACTGTGAGTGCGGTAGATAAAACCACTGGAGTAAGTGAACAGATAGTCGTAAATGAAAGTACTCTTCTAGAAAGTCGATCCGAATATAATCGTCACCAAAAAAAGACAACAAAAGCCAATGATATGCTTCTGATCGATGCCATATCAGCTACAAATACATTAAATCGTCGCATTTATGATATTCGTGAGTTTGCAATACATATGGCAGATTACGAAAGCAGTCAGGAACTTATGGAAAAACTAAAAGAAGCAAATACATATCTCGAAAAAGCAAAAGCATACATAAATAAAGATGATGACAGCATTGAGTATGATATTGTCAAACAAATTGCGTTCGAATGTATACTAAAAAGCAATGAACTAACAAACGTCACGGAGAAACTACTTGAAGATAGCGGAGCACTACGAGAAACCAATACCAACTCCGAATAAACAAAATGAAATACCCGTATATATTTTTCCAGATACAAATGGAATTTTACAAATACAAAAATATCATCATTCACTCTGTGGATAAGATTGATCATGCTCTATCTGCAATAAGTAGAGGTAAAGTAACGATACTGTCCGGAGCAGGAGTTTCTACGAATTCTGGAATTCCAGACTATCGTTCTACGACGGGTATATTCAAAGAACTTGCTTCTGAGTTTCCAGAACTAGAACATGATCCAACTTTGGTATTCAATCGTGAATATATCACTAATAATCCCCGATTTAATGATTCTGAGGTCTACTTAAGTTTCCGAGAGAAAATGCGTTCAGCTCAACCATGTCCGTCACACGTATTGGCAGTCTATTTACATGAACGCGGTCTCCTACAGGCCGTAATAACCCAAAACATCGATGGTTTATATCAAAAGGCCGGACTGCCAGAAAGTCATTTGGTAGAATTTCATGGAAACTCCGAAAAAGGTGATGTAGTATTATACGGAGATTCTATACCTTCAAATAAAATAGAACAAGCATTCGATCATATGAAGCAATCGAACGTATGCCTTGTGATGGGTACGAGCCTACAGGTATCACCATTCTGCGCACTACCAAATCTACTACCAAAGGATGGTTGTCGTATTCTAGTGGATAAATATGTATTTAACGCTCTTTCAAATAATTGGAACAAACAACATTATACCACAACAACTCGAATCTGCAAACAAACTGTTACTCTGAGAAGCCACTTTGGATCCACGTTTTCTGAACGTAGAAAAAAGTGGAAAGATCAATATCTATATAGTGGTGATGTATGTGATTTTTCGAATAATATAATGTTGAGAATGGAATAAAATCAAATAAAATATATGTATTATAATTAACCCTAATTCAATCGCGTAGCGATAAGAATAGGGAATTCCCATTAGATCCGCCTAAATTCTTAGGCGCATGTTCTAATATGGGTTAAATTATTTTTTTGTATTTGCTACGCGTGATTGTTTTGTGTACTTGATATATTCCTCGTCGTCAATTTTGAATGTTTTTGCAATCCATTTATACTCAGAATTAGGATCATCCCATAGAATGTGTAATCGATATTGAGGAGTATGTGATATATATAATTTATGTGCTTTACAACGTTTTGTAATTTCTGCTAGAATGGTCTGTTTTTCTTGACGACGTAACTGTTTCCCTCCCTCGAAATGTTCTTTCAATGTTTCGTCAGTACATTCCGGAGAAACATCTCCAAACAGAGAGAGATCTGCAGTCAATAGACCTTTTTCGCTACGTTCTAGAACAGCATCTTGAATTCGAAGGAAATTCGCCTCAATAAGATCTTGGATACGCAATTCTCGATTCTTTCTGTATGCAATAACTTTCTCTTTTGCGATATCTCCGAGAGTTTTTTGTGGAGGTTTGTAAGGAGGAGATGGAATAGTGATATCTACTTTCTTTTCAGAAGGTGATTGATTTTCATTGACATTTCTCAGAGTAACATGTTCACGAAGTCCAGGAGTAACAGGCAATGTTGTTTTGTTAGTTCCCCAAAGATAGTCCATTGTTTTTGTAGAAACTATACTAATTCCAAAGAATTTTTTTAAATACATTTTTTTACTTGGTCATTTTTTATATCCATGGAGGTTTGTCGTATGCTGAAAACCATGGAAGTTCGTTGTATTCTTCACTTGATAGAATTATGGAAGTGCTTTTAGTATATTGTTTATTTGGTGGACATGCTATTTTTTTACATGTCCAACACATTCTGGAACAACCTGCAATATAAATTTTGGAAGAGATATCTGATTCCAATCTACATTTGAAAAAATCTTCAGGAAATTCAATTATGCAACCATTAAAATCATTTATCACATTATCATCATTACTACATCTTGACGAAGTAGTTGTTGTAAAATTAATGTGGTATCGATGTGCAAAGGTATGAAATAAACTTCCATAACTTGGGTTACGTTTGAAATCACGTTTTGCACAACGAAATTCATTACCTGCAAGAAGTAATAAACCTCCTTTAAAAAGAAAACGTTTAGGTATCATATTTTTATGAATTCTATCTATTGAGATTATGCTTTCATATATATTTCATTTTAAAAACAAAAATAAGAGATTCGTATATCAAATTATATACTATATTTTTTTTTATAACGTCAATCAATCCTGTGGTAGATATTCTGTCATAGGGAGAAGCATATCGGAACGCATTTGACTTGCTTGAGGTATATGACATACATTCGCTTTATACAACGGTGGTAAAAGTTGTATAGAAACCCTTTCAAACCCATCTGGTACATCAAGATATATGCCTTTATATGCGCTATTGTGTTTTTCAGGTACAATAAACGTAACAAGTTTAGTATCTATTCCTAACTTTGCGAATTCCTCATTTATGCGATGTTTGTTAGGAACTTCAAAATAGATATTTATTTTTTCGAATATATTGTTATGGAGTATCTCAAGTGATGTTGAAGTCTTGATGTTGTATTCATAAATGTCTTCATCGATTTTGCGAATAAGTAGTGGATTTTGAATTTTATATTTCAGACAATGATTTTGAATTTCTAAACCCTGTATATTGTTTGGATTGAGTTCATTGTATACTTTTTCGGTTACCACATCTATTTTTCCGACATTATGAATTTTTGCAAAGCGTTCAGTTTGTTGTTTGAAATTATTATAAGAACCACGTTTACTTGGCATAAATACTATAATCCTTCCTCTTTCTCTAAGATATTTAATTATAGTATCGTAACGTTCGTCAATTCGTGTATAGATTTGCATGTTAATAATCTGAGATAAAACTATTTATTATTCAATTTTCTGTATATAATAATCTGTCATTGGACTAAGTATATGTTTCTTCAAATTTGTCACATCACTTCCTACTTTCTTAGCTTTTGGTATATGATAAGTTGCTAAGTCTTTGACTTTAGGTAACATAGGTATTGCAACTACATCAAAATAACCTATTGCTTTCCATTCATAGTAGGTATCTGAAGGTGTGATAAATGTAAGTAATTCAGTATTTATATCGAGCTCTTCAAAGAAGTGTATTATATCGTCTTTTTCTATATCTTTAGTAGAAATCATGATATTTTTTCCGTTAATTTTCAGATCAATATAAACAAATGGATTATATTCATAGATATCTTCATCAATTTTGCGAATTGGTAATAGATGAGATTTCTTATCTTCGATTCCTTCAGCTGACGTATACTGTTGTGTATACAATGTATTTGTTACTTTCTCGATTTTATCAACTTTGTGGATTTTTGCAAAGCGGGTAGATTGTTGTTTATGTTCATAATATGTATGAGGAAGGAAAAAAACAATAATTCTTCCTTTTTGTCTCAAATATCCAATCACTTCATCATAAGTGGTTTCTTCAAATCGAGTATATGTATTACGATATATGATTGTATCATCCTTTGTTTTTTCTTCTTCTATTCGTGTACAGATTATCATTTAAAAATGAATATCATTTAAAATCAAAATTTTATGTTCAATTTATATCATAATTTTAAGATGAATAACTGTTTGAATTTTACTCTTACTAACGATGAAATTATTTCTATGGCAGATGATTTCATAAAGTATGCAAAAGAAGTTTATGATAAATTATGTGCTGTCAAAGATGAAGAAAGAACTTTTTCGAACACCATTCAACCATTGATTGATATCGATAATAGACATAACGAAATCATGAGCAATTGTGAGTTTCCTGCGCAAGTTTCTCCGCTAAAAGAGATACGCGATGCATCTTCGAATGCTGAAAAGAAACTTGCAGATTTCTGCATTGAAAGTAACATGCGTACAGATGTTTATGATGCGGTCACATATTACTGTAAGAATTTATATGATGCAAGCGAATTCGACCATGAAACGCAACGCTATATTGAATTCCAATTACGAGATTTTAAACGAGAAGGTTTAGAACTCAATGATACAGACCGTTCTACTGTGAAACAAAAGAAACTACGCATATCAGAGCTATGTATTCAGTTCCAAAAGAATCTGAACGAAGATACATCTCATGTGTATCTTAGCGAAAAAGAGTTGAAGGGGATGCCAAAGGGTTTCATACGGAGTTTGGAGACCAAATCTACGACGGAAGGATCTGAGACATTATACAAGGTGACAATGCAATATCCACACGCAATTCCATGTATGATGAACTGCTGCGAATCTGAGACTCGTTCAAAGATTGGAACAGTATATGATTCTCGTTGTCAAGACTTGAATGGACCGATTCTCGAAGAAATATGTACATTGAGACACGAAGTTGCGAACATTCTAGGCTATAAAACGCATGCTGATTTCGTATTAGAAACAAAAATGGCTAAGAATGTCGACGCAGTCACCAATCTATACGAGGATCTCATACCGAAACTACAGAAAAATGCCTTATCAGAGTTCAAAAACATGCAACAGGCAAAGTTACGACGTGAGGGTAATGATTCATTACAGAGTTATGATTATCAATTCTATGATGAGTTGGCCAAAAAGAAGCTTGGAATCAATAACGAAAAAATACGAAAATACTTTCCGTTGGAGCATGTAACCACTCAAATATTGAACATTTACCAGGAGATTCTTGGTCTTACATTTGTTCGAATAACTCCAGAAAAACATCAAATATGGCACGAAAGTGTTTCTCTATATGAGGTTCACGACAGTGAAAGTGGTAGTACAATTGGCTATTTCTATTTGGATTTGTTTCCTCGAGAAGGAAAATATGGTCACGCCGCAGAATTTCCACTTTTAAAAGGATCAAAGTCCAATGATATACTTCCTGTTTGCGCATTAGTATGTAACTTTTCTATGGATACTGCAGAAATGAAATCCGTCCTACAACATAAAGAGGTTGAAACATACTTTCATGAGTTTGGACATTGCATGCATGAGATATGTTCTGTAAGTAAGTTTCCTCGATTTCATGGTACTTGTGTGGAATGCGACTTTGTTGAAGCACCATCTCAAATGCTAGAGAACTGGTGTTGGGATCCATCCGTATTGAAGAAACTGAGTATGCATGTTGAAACCGGTGAAAGCATACCTGATTCATTGATTGATCGTATGCTTAAGGCCAAAAATCTAAACAAGGGATTGTTTTGGTTACGACAAATATGCATTGGAATGATGGATATGAAGATGCACTCAAAGAAACTAGGTGAAAACGATTTAATGGAATTATATCAAAGTATGAAAGAGAAGATTTCCATGTTTCCGGCAATCCCGAATACAAATTGGTTGGCAGCATTTGCTCATATGACCGGAGGTTACTCGGCAGGATACTATGGATATCTATGGAGTTATGTATACTCATGTGATATGGCTAAATACTTCAAAGAACATGGTGGATTCATGTCTGTAGAATGTGGTGTTCGCTATCGTCGTGAGATATTGGAAAAAGGTGGAACCAGAGATGCGATTGAGTCATTGAGCTCATTTCTAGGAAGAGAACCTAACGATACTGCGTTTATTGAAGAGGTATTTGGTACAAAGAAATAAACAATAAAAACCTAAATATATGTATTTACTTTTCTACAATTGTTTCACTAAACCACGAAGGTCTATCGTAGTCATAGTATGGTAGACCTTTCGAATCTTTGCATACAACAGTCAGATCATGCAACTTTTTACAATGTATGCACATTCTTTCTACAAGTGTTTCGCTAAACCATGGAAGATCCATGTATTCATCACGTGGTAGAACTTCTGATGTTTTGCATACAAGAGTCAATTCATGTAACTTTTTACAAACAGCACACATTCTAGCACAAGTTGTTCTATAAACCGTTGATGAATAATCAGATTCCTTTTTACATTTCAAAGTGAACATGTTATTCTTTTTTGAATTGTGTTCAAAAGGAGGATCATCCATTACATGCAACGTTAGAATTGTAGGATATCTTCCAATTCTATGTTGAAATGTATGAAACAAACTTCCGTAATTTGGATGTTGTGTATATTCGCGTTTTGTCTGAACGTATTCATATCCGAATAAACTTCCAAGAATTGAAGTTGCACCAATAATAATGAGGTTTTTTGTAAGCATATTATTAGTTTGTTTCTTTATTTCTATTATTTATAGTTAGTTTCTTTCTTTGTTTCTTGTTGTATATGTTGAAAATTAATTCGGTGAATTTATATAATTTTATTTACTCTCTACAATTGTTTCGTTAAACCATGGAAGTCCGTAGTATTGGTAAGGGGTTAGATTATGTAACTCGTAAGGTGTTTTACCTATAACTTTCACATTCAATAATTTTTTACAATCAGGACACTTTTGATTGCAACTTGTTTGATAAATAGTTGATGAAATATCACCCTCCTGTCGACATAGAATTATAGAATTATTATATGTAGTTTGAATTCGTATATGACCCATTCGATGTTGATAAGTATGCCACAAACTTCCGTAATCTGGATTTTGTAAATATTCGCGTTTCGTCTGAATTAAAACAGACGCTGCTAAAACTCCAACAGATAGGGAACTTACTGTACCTACTACTCCAAGGAAAAGTTTATTCATTGTTGCCATATATATTCGATGTTTCTTCTGTTTCTTCTGTTTCTTCTGTTTCTTTATGTTTAATTCGGTGAATTTACGAAATATTTCATTCGGTGAATTTCATTCGGTGAATTTATTTTTTAGGAACTAGGAACATATATTTATCGGTCTTCAACATTTTATCATGGCCTCTCCTGGAAAACAATTGATCAATGCGATTTACGAGAATGATATTCGTAAGATAACTTCTATTCTGGAACGTCATTCATCAAGAATTCCAATGGCAACATTATATGCTGCAGCGGATACTGCATTGACCGAAATCGATGATGATCATAATTCCGAAATGATCAACGATTTGATCTATGAATATATTGATGCGAAGAAGAAAAAAACTGAAACATAAAATAATCATAAGTTACTCTAGTTACTCTAGTTACTCTACATAAAATAAAGAAATGACAGACATAAAATACGCAAAAGACATACACAATAACCAAACATCCATAAGTATATGCGATTTAAAGACATGTGAAAGTGTTTTATCACAAATCTTCTATACAGGATCTTTAGGTACTTCTTTTTTGGAATCACATGATGGATTTAAACTTAAAAACATACTAACAAAGATCAACACAATCATAACACCAAAACCGAATATTGTTAAAAAGAAAATATCATTTGCAAAAAGAAAGAACGATCGTCAAACTAGACTCGAATCTTTATCAAAAGAATCTCCATCTATCAATTTCAATAATGAATGTTATATATGTAAGATAGATATACAACATAACAGACATCCAAACTATCCGAGACTTTGTCAGAAATGTGGTGTATTTAATCTTCAGAAACGATTTCAGACCCGCGATTTAAGTGGTATGACCTGTTTACTGACAGGTGGGCGTGTAAAAATCGGATACGAAGCTGCTTTGAAGCTGTTACGTGCAAACGCAAAGAAAGTAATAGTCACCACACGTTTTCCTCAAGATGCGTTGAGTCGTTTCTCAAAAGAGCACGATTATGCATCCTTTTCCTCCAGACTGACGCTATATCCGATTGATTTAAGGAATCTATCTGAAGTATGCGATATGTGTGATTATCTTATTGATACGTTGGATTCTTTGGATGTTATCGTCAACAATGCGGCACAGACCGTACGTCGACCCCCATCCTTTTACAAAACTACAGTAGAACGAGAAAAACAATTATATATTAAAAATCAAGAAATGACGACAAACCTTATGATTGTGAAACCGCCGAATACAACGAATGTGGCAAACAAAGCTATGATTCAATTGATTCCAGGAGACGATAATGTTGATGATTTCCCTGAGAGTTTGACAGACAAGTATGAACAACAACTAGATATTCGTCGTATCAATTCGTGGATTCTTCGCTTGAACGAAATACATCCAATTGAACTGGTTGAAGTATTTGCTGTCAATACCTTGGCACCTTTCATTATAAATAGTCGTTTAAAGGTGTTACTGGAACGTTCTAAGAATTGCAAGCGACACATAGTCAATGTAAGTGCGATGGAGGGTAAGTTTTACCGACTCAAAACCTGTTATCATCCTCATACCAATATGGCAAAGGCTGCTCTGAATATGATGACCAGAACATCTTCAATGGATTATGCTAAGAATGGTATCTATATGAATAGCATCGATACTGGATGGATTGATGATGAGAAACCATATCATTTAGCGCAGGAATTCGCTGAAAAACATAAATTCAAGGCTCCGATAGACTGTGTTGATGCTGCCGCTCGAATTCTTGACCCTATTCTGGATCCCGATAATCAACTACATCCGATTTATGGTAAATTTCTGAAGGATTACACATCTACAGAATGGTGAATCTAAAAAAAATTCACTATACATTTGGTGAATTTAATTTTAATTTAATAAAACTCTTTATCAGACTAACATACGTCTAAGACTTATATCATGAATACATCCGATTTATGGTAAATTTCTGAAGGATTACACATCTACAGAATGGTGAATCTAAAAAAAATTCACTATACATTTGGTGAATTTAATTTTAATTTAATAAAACTCTTTATCAGACTAACATACGTCTAAGACTTATATCATGAATCCATTTGAGAACGAACCTTTGGATGCTTTTGGCAAAGCCATTCTATCAATTGCACATGCAGGAATGATTGAAAAATTCAAGGAGGTCTTGAAGGATCCTACCAGAAAACAAGAAGCAATCGATGGAATTATGTTGATAGAAACAGAACTATTGACTTCATTGGAATCTGTTCGCAAGGTCAAAGAAACATTGATGAAAGAAGATCCTGTGGATAAACTATCCAGTATTATGTGTTCAATTGATTGTCTTGAAAAAGAATACAATGTACTGATGGAAGAATTGGTTGCAAACAACACCCATCTTAGTTCATTAGACGATATAGGACATAATATGTCTCCAAAATCAATGATGTTAATTCTAGAACTTATTAACAAAGGAAAAGAAATATTGTCAAAGATACATGACTTTGAAAACTCTATAACAAATGTGAAAATGGATGATAAATTACGTCATATGTGTGTCAAGAAGAACTTACTCGAGCTGAAACTCGATGCGGAACTGGAAAATTTGAGAAAGATTCTCAGAAACTTTTAAAAGCATATAATTCATTTATCAATTAAGATTAATCACTGTAATAGTTAATAGAAGCGCGAGGTCCAGTATATTGATTGTAGATACCATCCATAGATAGTTGATCTAGGGTCAATGAACTGTATTGCGTGGTTGCTATAGGTTCTGCGACAACCGATGCAGCAGCGGGCACACGGTTACACAAAATTTCGTCATCAGAACTTTCATCCGTATCTGTTTCTTCGTCGCTATCGTCATCAGAACTTTCATCCGTATCTGTTTCTTCGTCGCTATCGTCATCAGAACTTTCATCAGTATCTGTTTCTTCGTCGCTATCATCTGTTTCGCTTTCGGTTTCTTCGTCGCTATCATCGCTTTCACAATCGCTATCTTCTTCGGTTCCAGTAGCTTGAGTGCGAATTCGAATGCGTGTAATTTCATCATTCGATAGTTGTTTATCTTTGCTTAAACTCAAGCTTCGTTCGATTCTCATCTGTAAACTTTCACCAGATGTATCTTCATCGAACTTCTTTTTCTTCTCATCGAGTACTTTTTGAAGTTCCGTAATCAACTCGATATGCGCATTGGTCTTTAATCCGGTGTTCGACTTGTTAGAGGTTACTTTCGCGGCAGCAGGAAGACCAATTGCTTCAGAATTCACATGGGTCAATTGGAACACATATTCGTGCGTAATGTTGTATGCGTTCATAATGTATCCAAGACGTGTTTCACGCTTATAAGCATTGTATTTGCTATCCTCTGTTTCGGGAACAGGTGGCACAGGAATGCTAGAGTCTTGAGTAGAAGGAACTAATTCACCACTGTTGGCAAATCGTAAGAAGTATCCATCAGTAGTGATTTCTGCATCGGTTACATGTGGTGCTTTGATGCAATGTTCGGCATGTTTCTTACCGTTTTCATCACATACGAACTCCAATGCTGCATCCTTTAGAAACTTGAGAGCAAACTTAAGATCCTGTGCAGAATTGAGAACATCAGTCTTGAGGGTAGCTACGTTTGTTTTGAGAATCAAATACATGATATTTTTTTGCGTGTATAAATAACTCTTCGAAAATAATGTGGTTAAAAAAAAACATTCAATTTTATATATATGTTAAGTTTGTACGAATTCATATTTAAGAAGCATCGCTATCTAATTTATGGATTGTTTGGATTTGCTCTGGCCATTATTCTTTTCAAGCGTATTGATAACAAAGTGTACATTAGTGACGATGTGGAATCTGTTGCATCCAAAGTATATACAACTGGAAAAAAGAATGATTGCTATAATTTTTCGTATTATGTTGTACCATGTCCTTCACTGTAAGGTATTCATTGATCAGTTCTTTAGATATGCATACAATCCAGCTCCAATTATACCTGTTCCAGCTACAACTCCCGCAGTTATGATATATTTATTGTATTCATTATTTTGTTCTTTATTATATTTATTTTGTTCTTTAGCGTATTCATCATCTTTTTCTGTATTTTCTTCTTCTCTTGATTTGTTTTCATAAAACTGTAATAGACTTTCGAGACTTTCTGTTTCACCCTCGTCTATATCTATGATTTCTAGAGGTACTAATGGTATATCCGCTGTAGTAGTATCAACTTCTTGATATGTATTATCATTCATATGAAAGTAAGTATGTTGTTTCCTATTTTTTTGTGATACATAGTTTTCTATGATCCGAAAGTCCTTGTAACTTTTTGAATTTATTTCATTCGACATGAAAGAAAACTTATACGTAAATACTTTTCGTTTATATTCTATAATAGATTTTCTCTTTACGCATAATGACAATCAAAGGTCTTAAACAATTTCTGAAAAAGAAGGGTATTCCTGGTGTACTTCGTGATCTCTCTCATTTCAGCGGCAAATGTCTTGTCATTGATTCAAGCATTCCACTTTACAAGTACGTTTATATGTCACATCAATGGGGTACAGATAGTCACCTTCAGGGTTTTATGAAACACATTGAGATGTTAAAAAAATATGATATCACACCGATCTATGTATTTGATGGTCGTGCCCCCGAAAGCAAACAACGTATCATAAATGAGCGCAAAGAGCAACAACGTAAATCCTCTGAAAAACTACAACATCTCCAAAAACTTATGCAATTAAAAGAATCCTACAAGACCGAAGTATCATCTAATTTTCAGGAGCTCGTTCTTCAGGGCAATGAACCAATTATGCGAATGGGTGATGCACCTGTTCGAAAGTACACAACAATGGTTCATGCATCCGAAGATTCATTATTATCTGATGAAGAATTACAGTTGAAACTTAAAGAAATGTCTATTTCAGAGTCTACCTTTCACGAATTGGATATTCGACATTTGCAACAGGATCTGATAAAGGCAAAACGACTTTCTGTGAAGCCCACTCGTCTACATGTCGCTGAGATACAATCTCTAATGGAAAGTATGAATGTTCGATATATTCAAGCGAACGGTGAAGCAGATCCTATCTGTGCACAACTATGCAAAAATGGTATTGCACAAGGATGTTTAACCGAAGATATGGATATACTTACCTATGGTTGTAGTAATCTTTTGACTGGGTTCACACATGGAAAAAGTACAGTTACCGAGTTTTCGTTGCAAACCATACTTTCGGTGTTGAACTTTAGTATGTCACAATTTGTGGATTTTTGTATACTATGCGGTTGTGATCATTATGGAAAAATAAAGAATATTGGCCCTGTGAATGCCTTTAAATTGATTGGAAAACATCATAGTATTAACAACATTTTGGATGATATAATATCGAATCCGAAAGACTATAAAACCGTGTCTGTACCAGAGGATTTTACGAGAAACGGTGTAGAGTTGTCTCGACAAGAATTCATGCAAGATGTACAAGTTCCGGAATGAAGTTTTTCTCAGATGATGACTCTACGTCGAAACATACGTATAGAGCATTGTTGATGGTACCATAGAACCTGATGTGATAGATCCAGAATTTTTTCAAAGTTCCAATGTTCAAGTACAGAAATACGTCTCAAACATTCTTTTTCTGCGTGATCTTTTAAACTATATATGTACATTCCTTCAAATGCAGATTCTGAAGATTCATTAGTAGTATAATATGATATAACAACCCATACATAAGGATCACAACTCTTTGACGGTTTGCAACTCATTTGTATGATTTATGAAGTAGACAATTTAAAAGTAGATAATAATTTGGTGAGTGATTCACTGAATGAAAAGTAGGAAAGTAAGATACATATTTTTATTTGTTCGTTTTCTCTAGAAACAAAATGATCATTCAAAGTCTGAAATGATATCATCGATTGTGTATGTACTTTCTTCGAATGGAGTATCTGAATATATAATTGTTAGTTTATCTGTATCTTTGAGTCTTTTGTTGTTACGAAGACATTGAGTGTATTGATAAAAATGTTTTAAGGGAAACTCACGATTACCATAGAAATCACCCTTTGGTCCCATACATCTACGGAACAATTCAGCTACTTCCGGGTGGTTTTCATCGTTTACTTCAAGTGTCATAATAGGATCTTCTATTGTGTCATGACTTTGTGATACAATCGATTCAAACGTTAATACATTGTCAATTACATATTCAATTGGTCTGTCTAGATCTAATAACCATGTAAATTCATGTTTCTTTTGTGTTTTATCCTTACATACATATGTTATTACACATATATTAGGAAGTTTTGCTATATTTTCATTGATATATGTAATCATGGATTTTAGGTCTTCAAATTCAAATGGCAGATCTTGATGTTGTTTACCAGGAAGTGTAGTTATGGAGTATGTATTCGTAATTAAAGCTTGATTCATAGTTTCACATATATTTTCATATATGCTATACATTCTGAGTGCGATATCCATTTTTGATTTTGTTGGTATAATATAGTATATTGAAGAAACTATGATACCTCCAACTAGAAAATGATACGCTGACATAAAGTATATATACTTCAGTGAAAATATATATATATGTTATCATTCTTTAATAAAGTTGCAAATCAACCAGTAAATACAACGAAAAAACAATCTGTAGAGAATCCTCTTGTTATTAATAATAACCAAAGCCAATCTACCAGTAAATTTTCTGTAAATAATTCAAAATGTCTAATAAACAAAGGTGATATGGTTACAATTATCACTGCTACAAATTGTGAAATTGCACGTAAATACAATGGATTTAGTGGTACGGTTATTGAAGTTGCCAGAAGACAAAAAAAGAACATGATTTTCTTGGATGAAAACAACAAAGAAATACGACGCTATGAACTCAGTCCTCAGGCAAGTGTTCAAGTAGAAATCTACATAAACAATGTACCTATGTTAATACAAACAGATATTGGAAATCTTAAACTCGATTATGCATTGAATACATTTTAATCTCGTATCGCCTAAGACTTTAGTGATAACCACCTGAAAATGGGTAGGTTCTCAGACAAGTATGACCATATTTTTTCGCAATTGGTTTACCAGTTACATTCGAAAAAGGCTGATACTTATACTCATAATATGAGTAAGGTTCATATTGATATGCATACATAAGTACAAGTAAAACTACAAGAATTATAAGATACATATGGCGATTATATATTCTACAATGACTTTATTTTTCTTTTTACAAAATTCTGAATTAACATGAATATTTTATAGAGATAGGAGAATTTGTATTTTGTATACAATTGATATCCAGAGAATACTAATAATATGAGTGTAACAATCCATGTCATTGTAGATGCATTTCTTCCATTATATACTGGTTTGATGATTCTGGAGACAAATGTATTACTCAACGATTTACCAGTTAGTTTACTTTCGAGGTATGTTAAACTACATGTATCGTCGTTTAGTATCCAATGTATAATGATAGAAAACAAGAACATAAACGCAAGGCTTAGATACATTTCCGTATCTGCAACATACTTGTCATAGAATGGTGTAACAAAAAGAAACAACACAAATAACGTGTGAATCAATTGGATATAACTCATAAATCTTATACATATGTATAATACAAAAAATCAAAAAGTCATCAAAGAAAAAACGTGATTCTTACTTTCCTACTCACATTCACCGAATGTTTTGAGGGTCGCGAAAATTACAAATGTGAAAAATTACAAAATGCAACAAAAAATCGGCAAAAATTGTTTTTTTATCATATAGAAATGAAATTATATATTGATGATTGATTTACCACTTGAAATACAAATACATATAGCAACATGTACAAATGATATTGAGATATTTAGAACATGTTTATTATTGTCTAAACCATTCAGTACATTTGTAAAAGAACGAGTAGAGTGGTTCAAAAAATACTTTAATCATAGAAAAGTTATCACTTTATTGAGAAATAGTAAAAGCCGTCCAATAATACCTTTAGTTAATTGGCTACCAAAATACGCTATTGGTAAAAATATGTTATTTAGATTCTTTCTTCCATCAATTACATCATCGATTTATCGAAAATCATATCATGACACGCACGATTTATATACTACATCACCTAACCAAGATTTACCATCAATCGAGTTGTATACAATTACCGAAGACAATCACGTGAAACCAATACATCATATATGGGGAGGTAATAGAACAGTTTTATATATATCATTCTATCCTAGTGGTCAAATTGCATATATACAATATCAGCATAGATGGCATGCAAAAATTCCAGACTTACCATGTTACAAGTATATAACAGATCATTACAATGAAAAAGGTGAAATCGAAATGAATGAGAATGACAAACAAAAATTCATAAAGACTGATTTTCAATTTCAATTCTATAGAAACAGTTATAATATAATGCGCATAGCAGATGGTGCACCAGGATTTGGTGAGTATTGGCGAACGTAGTTTTTTAGTTGATGTTATAAAAACAATATATATATCTAATAAAAGATGGATAACGATAGCGCACGCAAATTCATAATAGCCTGTGATTCTGGACACATTGAAGAAGCAAAAAGGATTTATTCATTGGGAGAATTGACATTGGATGATGCATTTTATGAAGCATGTTTTAATGATTGTATAGAAGTGAGTAAATGGTTGTATTCTTTAGGAGATATATCGAACTTACAATGCACATTTAATGTGTTATGTCAATTGGGCCATATATCAATTATTAAATGGATGTATTCAATAGGAGGAATCAATATACATGCATGTGATTCTATAGCATTTCATTATGCATGCATTTTTAATTGTTTAAACGTAGCCCGATTTCTGCATAGTATAGACCCAACAATATATAGAACACATCCTGAATATTTAGATAAATATACCTTAAAAGACATCGAATCAATACATTAATTTATGTTCCAGTAGAGTGATTTTATTATTTTTTGCATAGTTTTTTACCACACCATAGCCAAGAAATACCAAGACCATAAACCGCCAAAGCGGCCAGAGGGATACCCACAATAGTAATGAATAGACCAAATGCAGCGGTTGAAAGAGCGAAAATAAGTAATCCCGCAATAATTGTCCAGATTCCAAAACCAACATAGATGGTTGTCAATCCGCAGCAGGTGCATGTTTTACCCATACATTTGCAACAAATATCTCCACACAATCCGCAGCATTGTCCGTCATGATTTTCATTATCATCCGTATTCACAACATAGTGAATTGTGGTTGCTTCTGGTACGTGGTTTTTCATGGAGATAGGTGGAATTTCTTCGTCTGGAGAAACCATCTTGAATATATCTCGTGATTGTGATATCTAAATGTTCCTAGTTCCTGGTTCCTAGTTCATTCACCGAATTACATTCACCGAATTTATTATATAGAAATGGTGTAAGGACAATATATCTTGAATTTTATAATAAAATATATAGTAGATATATATATGGGTTCTTCGCACAGTAATCCTGTATTAATGGGTACTCCACATAGTACACAAAAACAAAAAATTCAAGCAAGTAAGTATTTTGAAATGGGTATTACACCAGGAGGAACATTTACTTTATCTACTCCGTTTACAAAAAATAATATACAATATAGTGGATATCGAGTTAGTTGTAATAAAAATGAAGGATTTGGATTAGAAGGAGATTACAACTCCTATTTCTATATACTTCTTCTTATCTTTGGTTTAATTTATATAAAAAAATAAAACATATGTTGGTATATGTGTCAAAGATTATCTTGAATCTTAACAGAATTAAAACCAGAATTATAACGAACCACAATACCTTGTTATTGTTTTAACACCTACACATATATTCCTAGGTCTCGCTAGGAGTGTATCAGTA
>Ga0210057_1000997_pt1 | contig 44560 bp, 56 predicted proteins | sample CryGeyCG2114_010_2_FD_183968 | JGI IMG/M metagenome (GOLD analysis project Ga0210057, IMG submission 183968) | Groundwater microbial communities from aquifer - Crystal Geyser CG10_big_fil_rev_8/21/14_0.10 (SPAdes) (version 2) | ecosystem: Environmental > Aquatic > Deep subsurface > Groundwater ...
TCTGTCCAAATCTGAGAAAGAGATATTCTAAAGGACATTTTTGGAGTGAAGGATACTTTTGTGACGGCGTTGGAGAAAGTAGTTATGGGATTGCTTTTGAGTATGTGAAAAATCAGGAGTTGCACCATACATTTCATTAAAATGAATGGACGCTCACCGCTTTAGCGGTGAGAGGATGTCACGCCTCAAACTCTTTCTCAGTAGAAAAATCTTTTCCATCCACTACAGAATTCCTTATGATATTACCTTTCCTTTTTGCAAGTTCGCGAATTTTTGCAAAATCTTTTTCCCCTTGGGGAGGAATTATTTCCTTTATCATGAACTTGTGCTTCACACTTATCTTCTTTCCATCAGGGATATCCCAAAAGAATTCTTCTTTTACTTTTTGATAGAACATATCATCAACTTCTAATTGGCAGAATTTATCATCCACTTTTCCCTCACTCTTTCCTGGCTTTGGAAGCTTAGCTTTCGTTTTTAATTTTATTCCTTCTCCTTCTCCATTCAATAAAAAACAGTAAACTTCTTCGGAAATTCTTTTCACATCTTCGCTTGTGAAGTCAATTACTTCATAAACATACTTCCCCTCTTTCTTTTTACCTTTAAGACCTTCTATACCTTCTCTGCTGATTATTGTTCCGTTGAATGAAACTTTTCCAAGTTCGGCAGCAAATAGCGCGAAGTCGCTTGCAAACTCAAAACTTCCTCTAATCTTTATAGATTTTGTTTTCCACATTCCTAGAAGAGCCCTTTTTCCATACTCTCCCTTTCCAAATCTTATTAATTGATTATGGGTTTTTCCATCTACATTACCTACAAAAATTTTTTTAATAAAATTCATATTTTTCTTATGCGCAAAGAGTTTTTAATCTTTTTCACAGTATTTTTGCGAAATAAATTAGTGGGAGATTATTTTTTTGCATAGATTTATAAATTTATATCGTCTGTTAAAAACATGGAGGATGATTATTTGAGAAAGATAACTTTAATTTCTGTACTGGCTATTCTTGCAGCCCTTTCCTTCTTTCTTTTGAAACCTATTCTTCTTTCCCTGATTTTGGGAGTGATACTTGTAATTATATTTTCTCCTGCACATAATTGGCTTTTGAGAAAACTAAAATCAAGGACAATTTCTGCAGTGATTATATGCATTTTCCTGCTAATAGTTATCATAATTCCTTTTTGGTTTTTGACGCCTCTTTTTATTCAGCAATCATTTCAGATATATCTTTCCTCCCAGCAAATAGATTTTGTTACCCCATTAAAGACAATTTTCCCATCTTTCTTTGCATCAGACCAGTTTTCAAATGAAATTGGTTCAATAATTTCTTCATTCATAACAAAAACAACCAATACTCTTGTAAATTCCCTTTCTCAGCTTATTCTTAATTTCCCGACAATATTCTTGCAAATGTTGGTGGTTTTTTTCACTTTTTTCTTCGTTTTAAGAGACAAAGAATATTTTGCGGATTATTTAAAGAATCTTCTTCCATTTCAAAAAGAAGTAAAGGAAAAACTTTTCAAGTCTTCAAAGAACATCATTTTCTCTGTGATTTACGGGCAAATTATTATAGGTATGCTACAAGGGGTCATTGCAGGAATTGGATTTTTTGTTTTTGGAGTGAAAAATGCGTTGTTGTTTTCATTACTTGCAGTTTTGGCGGGAATATTCCCTATAATTGGCACTACAATTGTGTGGCTTCCTGTGGCAATTTATCTTGTTATTGCAGGAAATACTTTCCCTGCACTAGGGGTTTCATTCTTTGGTTTGATTTCAAATTTTATAGACAACATAATAAGGCCTATTTTTGTTTCAAGATACACTAACATACATCCTCTCCCAATACTTGTGGGAATGATTGGAGGTCTGTTTTTCTTTGGAATTCTTGGATTCATACTCGGGCCATTGATTATTGCCTATGCGTTTATAATTCTTGAAATTTACAGGGGAAAGCAAATTAGTGGTGTTCTTAATTACGAAAGAAAATAAAGGTGATTTATGGAATTAAAGATTAAATTCTCAAAATGGGCCGCAGGAATTCCTGTTGTGATGTTGAACAAAAAAACAGCATCCGAGATAGGTGTTCATCCGCAAAATATGATTCTGATAAAAACTCTTTCAAGAAACCCGAGACAAATTTCTGCTGTTATTGATATTGTTGAAGACTCTTTGAAAAACAATGAAATTCTCGTATCCTCTGAAATTAAAGAAAGATTAAATCTCACTTCCGGCCAAAAAGTTGATGTCAATATTACTCCTTCTACAAAAAGCCTCGCATACATAAAGAAAAAGCTGGAAGGCAAACGACTTTCAAAAACAGAAATAACTGAGATAATAAAAGATATAGTGAATAACTCTCTTTCAGAATCAGAGATTGCACTTTTCATTGCAGGCATGAGCAAGGAAGGTATGACTATGAAGGAAATAATTTATCTTATAAAAGCCATGCTTAAGTTTGGGAATGAGCTCGAAATAAACAAGGAGTTTGTCGTTGACAAACATTCCATAGGGGGTGTTCCTGGAAACAGAACCACCCCTATTGTGGTTTCAATCTGTTCTGCGGCAGGATTGACATTTCCAAAGACGTCTTCAAAAGCAATAACAAGTGCAGCAGGGACTGCAGACACTATAGAGACTATTGCAAGGGTTGATTTTTCGATGAGTGAATTGAAAAAAATTTTGAAAAAGACAAATGCATTTATGGTGTGGGGAGGATCTTTGGGTCTGGTTCCTGCAGATTCAAAGATAATTGAGGTTGAGAAATCTCTTACAATAGACCCTAGATCCCAGCTTATAGCATCTATAATGTCAAAAAAATTTGCGGCTGGAAGCAAATATATTCTTATAGACATTCCTTATGGAAAAAATGCAAAAGTCACAAAGAAAAAAGCAGAGAGATTAAAGAGAGATTTTGCAAAACTTGGAAAATACTTCCGCAAGAAAATAAAATGCATTCTCACTGACGGGAGTCAGCCCATTGGAAATGGAATTGGTCCTGCCCTTGAATTAAGAGATATCATAAAAATTCTTAATCCTTCAGAAAATGGACCTTCTGACTTGGAGAAAAAATCATTGACTTTATCTGGAATGATACTGGAGATGACTGGAAAGGCAAAGAAAGGCAAAGGGATTGAACTCGCAAAGGAAATTCTCTATTCCGGAAAGGCATTTGAAAAATTCAAGGAAATAATCAATGCCCAAAAAGGCAGTTTGTCAAGGCTCAGGGATGCAAAATTCAAGAAAGATATCTTAGCCAAGAGGAACGGAAAAATCAAGGAGATTGACGGTAAAAAAATAGTTATTTTGGCAAGGATTTTAGGCTGCCCTGTGGATAAGTTTTCAGGAATATATCTTAATGTTCATGTTGGTGATTCATTCAAGAAAGGGGAAAAACTAATGACATTTCATTCTGAGACTCAATCACGGATCAGGGAAGCGGTTGAATCTTACAAGGAAAGAAGTCCTCTAAGAACGAAATAATTTTTAAACTTTTGATTCTTTTATTAATGATGCACGAGAGTTATAGGAAGAGGGTTATTGAGTATCTTAAAAAAAATCTTGAAAAAGGGTACACAGAAGACTCCTTGAAATGGGCACTGGTCAAGCAAGGATATTCCAGAACAGAGGTTTCCAGGGCAATTGTAAAGGCAAGGGAAGAGTTGTCCAGGAAAAAAATGGAAAGAGATGATGGAAGAGAAAGGCCTGTGATAAAACATGAACTTTATGATTCGGAGAACAAGCCTATTAAAATAGAAACAAGAAAACCATCTTCCTTTTCCAATTTTTTTAAGGATTTGTTTTCATAAAAAATTGGTTATTCATTTTATCTTCTAAATTTTATGTTTGGACATACTGTCCAGTTATGATTTTTTACTAACTATTAAAATATTTGTACAAAGGGTGAGTGATAGGAGGCATAAACTTCATCACAACCTTTAAAACTTCTTGATTAATTCTTAGATTATGCCGCCATGCGGAGAATGGTATTCCACCTGGTTTGAGCCTGAGGGGCACCAAGGTTCCCCTTACACTAACCCCTCCTTTTTGGAGCTGAGTTAAAAAGCAAAAACCCAGGGTCTTCGGACATCCAGGTTCGATTCCTGGTGGCGGCGTTTATCTCCCAACTTCCCTCTCAAAAAATTCCAGAACTCTTTCATCAGGACTCCAGACTTCTGTCTCGTCGCCCTCAAACCTCAAACCACGATAAATCTTTTGTATTAATTCTCTTTTGGCTTTGTCCTTGTAAAAATCCCAGTAATGATGAGGTCTTGTCTTGTGAAGAATTTTCCAGAAAGGATCTTTTACATTTGGATTTGGATATTTTGTGAAGACTATGCTTCTGCATTCATTTCCCGGAAATTCCATACCTCTTGAGACGCGTGTTGAGAAAAGAATGGGTTTCAGTCCTTTTTTGAAATCCTGAACAATTTTTCCTTCTTTGTCTTTGTTTTGCTCATTTTTTATTTCTTCCCTACTCATTAAATTCTTTAAATTATAATCCTTAATTTCTTTTTCATTAGGCATATCCATGAAAGCGTTTATATGGACAAGAGTGGGATGCTTTGCCATTTCAAGGCATTTATCTAATGCGAGAAGATAACTTTTTCTTGAAGTTTCTCCATTCGAGAAATTGGAGTATTTAAAGTTCTGCTCTTTACCCGTTCTTTTCACATAAATATTTCCCTTCCATTTGTCTTCAGCAGTGAGAATCGAAAAATTTTCCATGCCAAAAATTTCCTTAAGAACTTTTTCAGAATGAATTGTTCCGGACATCATTACAAGAACCTTGTTCTTTTCTGTTAATTCCTTAAATCTCTTTGCAAGGTTAACAGAAAGAACATCAAAGAATATGCTCCCTTCTTTTTTACTCGCTATGACATATGTTTCATCCACCATGCTCCTGAAAGTTTTTGCAATCTCATCCACATTGAAAAGATAGCTTTCATCGTCAATCTCTTCAAGAGCTTTCGGTGATTTCCAGAAAATTCTGAACAAGTCATAGATTCCTGTTTCCTTAAGAGGTATTATTTCTCCTGTCATAACGGATTCCTTTATTTTTTTGCTATCTTTTATGCTTTTTATAATCTCAAACATTTCTTTTATTTCAGGGTCAAAGTCCTCAATCTCTCTTGCCAATTGCAGAAGTGAATTTTGCACTCTTTCAATGTTTATTATCTTCTGATTTGAGAATCCATCAAGAAACTCGTCACATTCATCAATAATTTCGACTTCTGTAAATGGTTTTCTGTTCATCACTGTTTCAAGCTTGTATTTCTGAGAATTGAAGATAATCACTTCTGCATCTATAAATGAATTGAATTGCTCGTAGAAAGGGCACCCTTTTTTTCTTTCATAAAAAGTAAATTCAGTTCCGTTAAGTCCCATATAATTTCTCTTTGCTGCGTTTTTGAAAATTTTACTATTGAGTTCATATTCTGATTTATACACTGGAGACCAGTACGGGCAAATACTTGCAACAGATGCTCTACGAATGTCCTTAATCTCATTGAGTTTGCTTCCATCTACAAGGTTGTTTTTTGAGAGGTATTTTTTTATTTTATCCCAATTTTTTTCCTTGATTTCAATCTTGCATGGAAGGTCTTTGTTGTCTGCCGATGCATCTTCTTTAATTTGTCTTTCAATTTCTTCTCTTCTACCTGAGAAAATATCATGAAGATTCAGATTAGTTTCTTTTTTTACCACAGGTATTGAATTTTTGCCGTCTTTTAGAAAAGTGCACGGGTGATTATTCCTTCCAGTTATCACACTTATTTTTAACCTTTCTCCATTTTTCTTAAGGACGTGCTTGTTCTCTTCATAATCTCTCTTATACTGTCTCTGGAGATTTTTTCCTGGAACGACTATTGATGTTTTTCCAAGCTCTTTTGCAATATTAAGTGCTATCGCGCTTTTTCCCGTTCCACATGCCCCTCTAACAAAAATTATTCTCTCCCCCTTTTTTATTTCGTCAAGAACTTCATGAACTACATCTTCCTGAGTTTTTCCATTGGAGAAAACCAAAGGTTCGAGGTAATTTTCCTTTTCATATAATGACCATGTTCTTGATTTCATTTTAAGTTAAAATGAGGAAGCCTGTGGAGGGATTTGCACCCCCGACTTCCACTTTACGAAAGTGGCGCTCTGCTGACTGAGCTACACAGGCATTTCATTGTTTTGCCGAAGTAGCGACCCAATATATTTTTAACGACAGGGGTTATTGTAAGGGGATGTGCCCCTCATGAGCTACACAGGCATCCCTTTATCAAATTAGAATTGGTTTTAAAATTAACCCTTATTTTTCAAGTTAAAACTTCTGAACAAGATTTTAATATTGATTATTTACTCAATTAAATTTATTTGATATAAGATTTAGTTTATTCTTTTTTCATGAACCAGACTGCAAGAAATACAATCCCTGCAATCAGAGGATAAATCCAATACTTTGTATCTGAAGGGGTAAAAAGTATCGCGGCAAATGATATCAATGAAAGAGCCAGTAAAAGGGATAATTTATTCATGATTCTTCATTATTTTTTTAGCTTTTTATCTTTTTCCAAAGTCCTGACTATGTTTTGGACTTGCCTGCTTTTCAAAAATAAATCTATCCAAACAATGCAGACAAGCCTTCTGCTGCAGCTTCTTTTTTCTCTTCCTTTACAGGTTCCTTCTTCTCTGTTTCTGATGAAGAAGCTCCGCCACCTGCTACTGGAGCGTTCGCAACTGCCAAACTTGCATTTTCAAGTTCTTTGTTGATGTCCACACCCTTGAGATTGGCAACAAGAGATTTGACTTTTGAGTCATCAACTTCGCTGCCCGTTGCTGCAACAACACTTTTCACATTGTCTTCGCTGACTTCTTTGCCCTGCTTGTGCAATAAAAGTGCCGCATATATGTATTCCATTTAATTTCCTCCCTTGGAATTTAATTCCTGAGTTTGATTTTGATTATCTATTTCGGTTGTTTGTTTATCCATTTTTTCATTATTTTCAAGTTTATCTTCTTTATTATCATTTTTTTGCCCTGTACTTTCCTGTTTATCATCTTTAATCAATTTTTCCAGAGCCTTTTCGTGCATTGCAGCCTTTCCAAGAATGAAATGAATAGTGTCTTTTGATGCATGGCATATTTTAACTGCAAAAGCAAGAGCCTTGCCAAAGCTTTCTTTCAAGCTATTCAACGTGCCTTCTTTGTCAATCTTAATTCCAAGATAAAGAATGTTTTCCTTTGTGTCAAAAGCGCTTAAGGGAACAAATCCAACAGAGAATGGCCTTATGTCTAATTTATTCATCAAGCTTGATGCATTTTCAGAAATTTTTTCACCTTTTCTGACAATAACTTTTGGTGCCTTGATATTTATTTTTCCTTTGTCTATCTGAATTTGAATTCCTAAGGCACCCAACTCCGAGATTGCCGGCCCCGGAACAAGATCTGTTGGACCTTCTTGTACTTCAATATCTTCAGGAGCTTCCTGTCCTGTCTTTGCCTTTGCAGGACTCTTACTTTCAGTAAGTTTTGCTGCAAGTTCAAATGAATCCATATCTGAGAAAAGAATAGCTGTGCTTTTTTCTATATATTTTTCTATTTCTTTAAGACTTTCATTTTTTGAATTTTCTATAGCCCTTATAATCAGGCTTTTCTTTGGAATTTTTATGATGGCTTTCCCTCTTAATTTCTTTGAAATTTCTTGAAATTGAGATGCCGGAAGGTTCTTTATAGATGCTATTAGGATTGTTCTTTTATTTTTTATCAATCCCGAAAGTTCATCCACCATTCCTATTTTTCTCTCTGGGACTTCTCGTTCAATATTTGATTTAGATTTAGATTTCATTTGGGCTTATTTTTATAGGTTTAGTCATTGTGAGTTTAACTTCAATATTCTTGATGTTTTCTTTCCCTTTTGCAAGCACCTTTAATACTGAATCATAAATTGTGACTATGTTTTCGATAATTTCTTCGTCTTTCATACTTTGCTTTCCAACCGCAAGTTTTATGCTTGGTTCTTTTGTTCTGATTCTAACACTGTGATTTATTCTTTCCTTCAGGTCATTTATTTCCTTGTCGTTTACATTTATCAGAATTCCCATTTGAGGAGAGGGCATTTTTCCAGCAGGACCTAAAACTCTTCCAAATGTTGTTGCAACATTTGCCATTAGGCTTGCCTGGGCAATAAAGAAATCAAACTTCTTAACTATTTTTTTCAATTCTTTTTTGTCAGAATACCTCTTGAATTCATCTTTTGTTATAGTATCTATATTCTTGTTTTTCACTTCAAGAAATCCACATATCTTTTTTTCTTTTATATTATGATGGAGAGAAACAAAAATGTTTATAGGGTTCTTTTTTAGGTCATATTTTTGCAGATTTATCATTAAGTCAAATGTCTGGTCAAATTTTCTTTCTTTCGTTTTTCTGAGTTCAATCAATACTTTTTCTAAACTTTCTTTCAAAGCCATTTTTATACCTCCTACATTACGCACCTGCAGCATAGAACCAAGGTTTATCTGCCTGTGATGTAGTTATTTAACGGTGTGAAATGTCAAGAAAAAATGCGTTTATAAATATTATCTTTTCATTGCATCATATAAATCTTTAAATTTATGCTATTTCTAAAATTAAAAATGTTTCAGCCATTTCTGATAGGTCTTGAAGGAATTTTGCCTTTTGAAATTGCAAGCATAAGATCAATTTTAGATGTTGAAAAAACCATTGAATATTTTGAAGAAAAAGGATTTTATTTTTTACTTGACTGGACACCTGAAAATAGCGATGAGTGCTATGTCCCTGAAAGATTTTTAGCCCCATCTGGAACAATTTTAGATGGACGAGAAATACTAAAATTGCTGGATGCTGAACAAGATCTAGAAAAAAGAAGAGAAGTTGTTGAACTTTATTATTATTGGCTTGCAGTTCGTCATCCTGATACAGATATTAACAGAGTTTTTTCAGGAAGATATTCTTTTGTTGATGATTCAGACATGACAAAAGCTTTTTCCAAATATAATCCTCGCACGCAATAATCCTTATAAATATCCTTTTATGTTTTTTAACATGGAACTCGTTGCATTGCTTTCTACAGGGAAGGGAACTTGGGGACAGGTATCTGGCTTGATGAATCATGGAGAGTGGGATAAGATAATTCTATTAGGGGATGATTTTGCAAAACAATTTACCAGCGAGAAGAAATTTGAATTTGTAAAAGTAGATTTGGGCAAGAAGATAAAGGATCTTACTTCTGATTTTCTAGGAAAACTTAAGGGTAAAATTAATGGAACGGAAGTTGCTTTGTCAATAGCATCAGGAGAAGGGAAGGAACACATGGCACTTATTTCTGCATTAATCAACATTCCCGTAGGGATAAGATTTGTGGCATTGACGAAAGAAGGTGTTATTACATTATAAAAAAAATAATAAAAAAATAAAATTAAGAAAATAGTTTATCTCTTTTTTTTAGCTGCTTTCTTCTTTGTTGCCTTCTTCTTTGTCACTTTCTTTTTAGCTGCTTTCTTAGCTTTCTTTTTAGCCATTTTTTGCACCTCTTTTTAATTATTATTTTTATGCAAAACAAGTTTAAATATTTTTCTAAAAAATTTTTTTAGAAAAGTGATGCAGCCCAAAAGAGCATCAATATTAAAATTGCAAAAAGGAAAAGGTAAGTTGAAAACTTAAACAATTTCTTTGCAACTTTCTCACTTTTTGTTATGGCAAGTGCAGTTAGGTAAAAGAATCTTCCTCCGTCAAAAATACCGACGGGAAGCATGTTAACAAGGGCAACGCTTATGCTTATTAAAATCAACCACCACAATAAATTATATATGAATAATCCTGCCTCAAAATCAGGTGTATAATAAATATGGGGTTCCTTGAAACTGAACTTTGAGGATACTTTTCCAAGAATTGTTGAACTTTGTGGATTTAGAAATGCAATTCCCAACCATGCAGAGCTCTCATTCTCGGGATTTTTTCCAAGAACTATATCTTTGTCATAGATTTCTCCGTCGCTGCCCAAAACTGTAAGAGTTATTATTTCGCTAGGAGAATGTTCAGATATCTTCTTTTGTAAGTTTTCTACATTCATGATTTTTTCTCCATTAACTTTCATTATCACATTTTCCAGATGAGCATTTATTGCAGGCCCGTCGTAATAAAGGATAATATATCCTTGATCATTCCATTGTTTCTCCAAAGAATCCCTAGTTGCGACGTAATCCCTGCCGTTTGCACTTATTTTGTTTAAGCCTTCTTCCTTTGTGAGATTTATTATTTTGTTAAATGAAAGGGAGTCTATTAGGATTCCATTGACCATTGTTATTGAAGAGGAATTCACAGCAGAGTAAGGATAAGCATCAAATGAAACACCGCTTGCAGAAAATGAAGTTGCAAAAAAAATCCATAAAACACCGAAGAATAAAATTGCTGTAAGGATGTTTGCAAAAGTCCCTGCAGAAAGGACGGCCATCTGTTCAAATTTCTTGCTTTTTGTCATACTTTTTTCATCCTGCTCTACAAATGCCGCAGGAAATATGGGCAAGAACCATGGAAAAAATGCGAAGCCTGTCGATTTTATTTTTATATTGTATCTTCTCATGAAAATTCCGTGGGAGAATTCATGGGATATTGCAATCACTGCAATTATTATTATAAAGTATGTAAAGTAAAAGTTGGGCAATCCTATGTCCGGAATAATCTTGTTTACGTAAGGGAATAAAGGCAATATAGGAGGGACTTTTATTGCTTTGACCAATGAAGGAAGCGTTGCATACAGATAAACAATCCTGCCGAGAAGATAAACTACTGAAATCATTAAAATATATCCTGTGGATATTGAAATATAACTCAGAACTGAGAATGTTTTAGGATGCTTTTTGCCGACGAAATCCATCATCTTTATTCCCCACTTAGTTCTGTATAGGAAGAGAAGCCCGTCTTTTTTCAGGTTTTTTCTTTTTGTATAGAGAAAAACAGAGAGGAAAACTGCGAAGATTACAAGAAATATAATATCATAAGTCATGAAACTCAGGGCCATGTTAATTATTATTTCTTCTTAAGAGGACGGAAAGCATTTTTTTTGCATTTTCTGCACCTTACTTTCCCCTCAAGAATTTTTACAGGGTTTGATTTTATTTTTGCATGGCAATTTTTACATACAAAGACATTCTTGAACATTCTGTTTTGTGCTTCTGGTATTTTTGCCATTTTTATAATTTCCTTTTTGTTATCAGTTCCCCCTCAACATTCCAATATTCAACTGTTGAATTCTCCTCAATCTGGCCTTTTAATTCTTCCGGATAAGGGATTTCAAGAGTTTCAAAATTTTCCAAGTCCATTGCACTAACCTTGTCATCGCTAACAGATAATGCCTGTGCTTTTCTTTTTTCAACGAAGGGGACTTCAAATCTTTCATGCCCTGGAGCAACTATCACTTTTTTTTGGTTGCTTATTATTCCCATGGCTTCTATCCTTGCCTTTGCATGCCCGTGCTTTCCTGTCTTACTTATGTCTATACTTTTTACAGTGCAAGGAGTCCCATCAATTATTATGTTTGTGCCAACTTTTATTTCAGTGGCACTAATTATTTTTAAAACCATAAATTGAACAGATGAGATACATTTATAAAAGTTTTTACAGAATGTTTTTCATGGCATTCAAGAAAGGAGATTTCATTGAAATAAATTTCACAGGTAAAACTCTTAACGGAGAAGTCTTTGATTCCAATGTAAAAGAGGAACTAGAAAAACTTCATGAAGGGCATAACCATAAAGTTGACGCGAAGCCGTTTATTTTTCCAATTGGACAAAGCATGTTCTTGAAAGGGGTAGAGGAATTTCTTATAGGAAAAGATGTAGGAAATTACAAAATTGAATTACCTCCTGAAAAAGCCTTTGGAAAAAGAGACTCAAAACTAATCCAGATTGCACCTTCAAGAATTTTTAAAGAACAACGGGTTGCGCCGTTTCCGGGTGCAGTATTTAATTTTGACGGGAAAATTGCAAAAGTATTGTCCGTTTCAGGTGGAAGAATAACTGTTGATTTTAATAACCCTTTAGCAGGAAAAGATGTGGTTTATGAAATAAATGTTCTTAGAAGTGTTGATGACATGAACGAAAAGGTTAAATCGGTTATTGAATTTCTTTTCAAAAAAGACCTTGAATTTGAAATTAAAGATAAAATGTTAATTCTTAAAGTGGAAAAGCCACTTGTCAAGTTTGTTGAGCTTTTCAAGGAAAAATTCAAGGAAATTCTTAATTTAGACCTTGAAGTAAGGGAAATTACTGAAGAAAGTTCAAATAAAAAGAAACAGGTAAAAAATCACAATAATAGTTAAATATCAAGAATTAAAACTTCTTTTATGGCTTTTAGGCTTGGGAGAAATCTTGATGATATTTCTCAAATAGAATTTTTGACACATTTTTTGATTACGTTAAGGAGTAAAGGATTAGATGACCCTCGGGAAAGAGATTTGCATCAACTTTTTTATGATTTATGCAAAGAGGATAGAGTGGAAAAACCAATCTTTTTTAAGAATGAATATCATTTTGATTTAGATTCTTATCCAACGTCTCCATCGCTTTCAAGAGCATTTAATGGCTGTGCCATAACTTTTGGCAGGACTTCACCTGATTTTAGAAATATCGCTTTCAGTAGAGAGGAAATTTCACATTATCTTAACTTACAAGAAAGATTTAGCCAAGAACTGCGGGATTATCTTGAACATGCTGTTAGTAAATATAGGGAACCTTTGTTGATATAACATCACAATAATTCTTATAAATCAAAACCCTCTTGATTTTATAATGGCGGATTATTACAATCAAAAAGGGATTGGGCATTCTTCAGAAAATTTGTCAAATGAAGTTAAAAGCATTGACCAAGAGCTTGAGGAACTCATCAAGAAGCAATCTGCAAAGATAAAAGTCATAGGTGTTGGAGGAGGAGGAAATAATTCCTTAAGTAGGATGAGAGAAATTGGGATTCGTGGAGGAGAGCTAATTGCAATGAATACTGATGCTCAGGATTTGCTGTATACAAATGCGGATTACAAGATTCTTATTGGGAAGGAATTGACACAAGGACTTGGTGCAGGAAGCAACCCTAGAATAGGGGAAGAATCTGCAAAGGAATCAGAATCAGAAATAAGAAAGAAAATAATTGGCTGTGACATGGTATTTATTACATGTGGGCTTGGTGGTGGAACCGGAACAGGTGCCGCACCTGTAATCGCAGGAGTAGCAAAGAAACAAAACATTTTGACAATAGGGGTTGTCACACTTCCATTCACAGTAGAAGGGAAAAAAAGAATAGAAAATGCAATGGATGGATTGGAAAGACTGGAATCTGTCGTAGATACACTTATTGTAATTCCAAATGACAAGCTTCTTGAACTTGCGCCTGATTTGCCTTTGCATACGGCATTCAAAATCGCAGATGAAATTCTTACGAACGCGGTTAAGGGAATTACTGAACTTGTTACAACCTCTGGATTAGTTAATTTGGATTTGGCTGATATAAGGTCGGTAATGACTAACGGTGGAGTTTCACTTATTGGAATGGGCGAATCTGATACTTCTGATCGTGCTTCGGAAGCTGTGGAGAAAGCGATTAACAATCCTTTGCTTGATGTGGACATTTCTGATGCGACTGGTGCATTGATAAATGTCATAGGAGGAAATGATATGTCTCTTGATGAATGCAAGTTGATTGTGGAAACTGTTGGAGACAAACTTAATTCAGATGCAAAGATAATTTGGGGTGCGCAAATTTCTCCTGATATGGACAAGTCAATTCGTGTTCTTCTCATAGTTACAGGTGTAAAAAGCTCGCAGATTCTTGGGCATGGCGAGACATCTGAATCGAGAAGACACACAGAGATTGAAGAAGAACTTGGGATTGAGTTTTTTGAATGATTAAATCTTGAATAGACTAAACTTCTATAAATACAATCTGCTAAATTAATAACTTGTTTTACAAAACCACAGCAACTGTAAAACTTAAAAACCTCTTAATTTTATCTATTTCATGAAAGAAACTTTTATGAATTTGAAGTCATTTTTTTTCAAGAGCAAAAGAGTGTGGCACGTCCTGAAAAAGCCGACTAAAGATGAGTTTATTTCTGTCGCGAAGATTTCTGCGATAGGAATCCTCATAATTGGTGTTTTGGGGTTTGCAATATCCATAGCCGTGAATTTGTTCATATAAGGAAATCTTTATAAATTAAGTTTTTAAAGTAATTTTACTATTCCTTAGATATTTAAGGTGTAGCGAAGCACATTGACAAAATGATACTTATAATAAAAGTCACGACGAACAAGGAAGAAAGAGCCGTTGATTTAATTGCAGAAAGAGCGGAAAAAAAGAGTCTTAATGTATATTCTGTTTCCCGTCCTCATGGACTTAGAGGATATGTTCTTATCGAGGCTGAAGATCGCGACTCTGCAGAGGAGGCAGTTTTCAATCTTCCGTACATAAAAGGTATTATAGGCAAGACAATCACATACGAGGAAATAAAGAACATGGTCGAGCCTGCAATTACAAGTATTTCAATAAAGGAAGGAGATGTGGTTGAGATGATTGGTGCGACATTCAAGGGTGAGAAAGCAAAAGTTTTAAGAATTGATAAACAGAAGGAAGAGGTTGTTGTGTCTCTTCTAGGGGCGGCTGTTCAGTTTCCCGTGACAGTGAAGATTGATAATATAAAAGTTATTAGAAGAGAAGACGCCGAGGAGGAAAGCGAGGAATATTAAAATGAAAATTAAAATTTTAGCAGAAGGAGGAAACTTAACACCTGGACCTGGATTAAGCCAGAAGCTGGGACCTGCAGGGCTAAACTTGAATCAAGTTATTCAAAAAGTTAACGAAGCAACATCTGAGTTTAAGGGTCTGAAAGTTCCTGTGGAGCTTGATGTAAATCCTTCAACTAAGACTTTTGAGATTATGGTTTTTTCTCCACCTTCATCTGAGCTTATAAAGAAAGAACTTGGAATTGAAAAAGGCTCAGGAACACAAGCCAAGGTAAAAATAGCAAATGTTTCGATAGAGAGTGTAATTTCTGTTGCAAAATCCAAATTCCCCAACATGCTCGCAAAAAATTTCAAGTCTGCTGTAAAATCAATTGCAGGAACATGTACAAGCTTAGGAATTTTGATTGAAAGCAAGAGTCCAATAGAAGTTCAGCAGGAAATTGATGAAGGAAAATATGATTCTGAGATTAACGGAGAGAAAACGGAAACTTCCGAGGAAAAAAAGAAGATACTTGAGGAATTCTTTTCAGAAATAAAAAAGAAACAAGAAGTTGTTTTGAAGCAGGAACAGGCAGCCAAAGAATCTGAGACAGAGAAGGCCCAGGAGAAAGCACCCGAAAAAGTTGAAGGAAAAAAATAAAAGCTTTATAAATTTGCACATCTCACCTATCTCAAGGGGATATGGGGTAGCCTGGTAGCCTTTCAGGTTTGGGACCTGACGACCGCGGTTCAAATCCGCGTATCCCCATGAATAAAACAAAGGAAAAGCGAAAATGCCATCAAAATCAAAAAAAACAAAATCATCAGGAAGGTTTGGAGCAAGATATGGAAAAAAGGCAAAGTCCAAACTCGTAAATGTAGAGGAAAAGCAGAGGAAAAGGCAGAAATGCCCTTTTTGTGAAAGGGAAGGCGCAAAGAGGCTTTCAAAAGGAATTTGGCAATGCCAGAAGAAATCATGCGGTAAAAAGTTTGCATCAGGAGCATACAACTTGAAATAAATTTTTAAAGGAAAATAACAAACAATAAATATGGTAACATACAAATGCTTTAAGTGCGAGAAGAAAATATCACATACCAATTTGGACAAGAGATTTACATGTCCTCATTGCGGAGGCAAGATTTTTTACAAGCCACGAACCAGAGTAAAGAAAGTAAAGGCGGTATAATTCTATGGAAAGTGCGGAAAAACAGGAAAAGGAAATGGAGGAATTGCAGATTATTGAACAAAGACTTAACAACATTCTGATGCAGAAGCAATCTTTTCAGATAGAGCTTTCGGAAACACAGTCTGCATTGAAAGAGCTTGCAGAATCTGAAGGAGATGTTTTCAGAGTTATAGGACAGCTGATGGTAAAATCCAGCAGGGAAAAAATGAACGAAGAGCTTTCTAACAAGGAAAAGATTATTGACATGAAGATAAACTCGTTGGAAAAACAGGAAAGTTCTTTTATGGAGAAACTTGAATTTCTTAGGGATAAAGTTTTGAAAACTATGAAAAAATAGCAAAAAAATTGCGAAATGTTTATAAATCTCATCTATGTTGTAAATTTGAAATGGTTTTCGACAAGATAAGAAGGGCTTTTTCAGATTCTGCATCTGATTTTGGCAGCGACGATTATTTGGAAATTGATTTTGGAAAGGAAAAGTCAGAGAAAAAAATTCTTGTAAAGCTCTTTGTTTTGAAGCAGTATGATGATGTTAATAACATTCTTAATGCTCTTCGCGAAGGATATACAATTGCAATTATTGATATAAAAGTCCTTAAGCAAAAAGACTCAATTGAATTGAAAAGGGCAGTTTCAAAAGTAAAGAAGACAATTGAAGCTCTTGATGGAAATATTGCAGGTTTTGGTGAGAATATTGTAATAGCGACACCTTCCTTTGCGCACATACACAAAGAATCTGAGCCTGTGAAAAAGAAAGAATTGGATTATTAATTCAATCTCTTTACTAACACTTATTTTACCAATTTTATATGATATTAACTATCCATTCCTTGATAATAAAAAACGAGCAGAGTTAATTTCTTTTGTAAATTATTAGTTAAATCCATCAGTGAGGCAAAGCCGAGCAGATATCAAACCTTTGCAATCGAGAAAACAGTTTTTATTGCCACGACAATTGTTGCCGGCACAAACAGAAACAGCAAAGCTCCTAAGACCGAAATCATCATTTTTGTTATATGGACTCCGCTTACTGCAATTCCCCTTAATGCTACATCGCTAGCAAGCCCCTGAATTCCTGCAAAGCTTGCAATCAGCGAGGCAACAGATGCGAAAAGAAATGTCTGCACATCTTTCTCCGCCACGAAATAGCCTACGATAAGTCCAAGAACCATAATCACTGCAAGCAAAAAAGGATTGTTGCTACTCCCTGAAAAAACCCCTACTATCACGGCAAGTATTACTCCTCCAAGAAATGCCCAAGCACCTATTGTATTCTCTTTTGATCTTAAAGACATACTATATATATAATAGGGCAAATATATAAAAGTTTGTAATTAGTCCGTAACCTCTTCCATGCTTTATTGAAAAGTCACGATTTTGTTTTATTATCAAAAGAAAAATTATCTCACTCGCTTCGCTTGTTCGCATTATGCAACATTTCTAATGTAAAACACTTTGAATTCCTAGATTAAGAAGTATTGTCAGTTATAAGTAAACCTATTTGCAAGGAAATAAAGCCACTTAAACAAACAACAACCCTTGAAAAAAACTTGTTGGAAAGATTTTTAAACATTTATTTTTTAAAAGTAAAAGAGATGATTGAAATGAAAAAAGGAATTTCTTTTGCTTTATTGCTGATTGCCTTTATATCTGTTAATATTATTTCTGCAACAGACACACCAATAACTGTTCAGACTTTACCTGACCACAAGGTTGAAATAAGACTTTTGCAACCAAATGAGGTTTATACTTTAATAGACAGTTTTTACACTTCTTCAGATATTCAAGGAATTGCTACAGCAACACTATCTTCAGATGTTAATAATTTTGATATAAAAATATGGGTTAAGAAAGGAAATGATGTTATCATTTCAGAAAGATTCAATGAAACATTTAATGCAGGAAGTCCAATAAGTCTTGAATTATATCCTGAGTGGTATATTAAGCAAAAGGAGATTGATATGGAGATGCTTGCAAAAAGTTCTAACAATTCAGAAGAGCTGGGAGAAACCATTCTAGATAGCGAGGAAGAAGCAATTAAATCGGACGAAACAGAAAAGGAAGAAGTTATTGCGAAAGAGTCCAATAATGAAACCCAAGGATTCAGTCTTTCAGGACTTGCAATTTTCGGCGAAGGCGGCCTATTATCAGGGAAAGCCCTATATTATATAGTAGGAGGTGTTTTGCTTCTTGTTGCTTTGTTCTTTGGAACTCAAGGAATGCTTAAAGTAAGGAGGAGCAGAAGCGAAGGAGGAATCAGTTCTGGAAAAAGAGGAGATGATGAAGATTTTAATGCAGAGTTAAAAGATGCTGAAAGAAGAATTAAGGAAGCACAGGATGAAATCGCAAGGATAAAGAGCAAAAGCACGGTAAGCGAAAAGGAAAAGAAAATCATGGAAGCCAAGAAAAAACTCATTGAAGACCAAAAGGAATTGATGAAACTTAGAGAAGAAGATTAATTCAATTCCATCCCTTTTAACCTATATTTCCTAAAACAGAAATCTTTATAAACCATAATCACTGCAAAATGATTACAAATAAAAATGAGACAAAAAGCATTTTCAATTTTTGCGTCGCTGGTCATGCTCGCATTAATGGTGAGTTTTGTAAGCGCATTGACACTTAGTGAGGTTTCATCTGATGACTTCACATATGAAGGTCAGGTTCAGAATATTACTATTTCAGGAGATGTTGCATTCAGTTTAACATTACCTTCCAATTCTTTTTCAGTTACACCTTCAAGTTCTGGTACAGACACCTCATCAACATTTAATTTCACATTAAATACTCTTCCAACCATTTTTGAAGTTAACACATTCACTGTCACTGCTACCGCTGCAGACGATAGCACAGATACCTTTGATTTAACATACGCAAAAACTTTCTGTTCTAAGGGGGCAAGATATGATGGAAATGATGATGTTAGTTCTAATGCAACCCTTGAAGTTAGAATTGACAACAATGGTGAAGGAGATGACAACACATGGCAGCCTTTGGACAACATTGAAGTAAAGGTAAAGCTGAAGAATGATAATGATGGTGTTGACTTGGACAATGTTATTTTTGAGATTGGACTGTATAAGACAGATTCAGCAAGTAATGTGATAGATGACATGCAGTGGATAAGCAAGGATGATGAAGAAGTTGAAGTTGGAGACATTGATGCAGGAGACTCAGAAACATATACTTTTGAGTTTATAGTAGACCCTGCAGAAATTGATGATAGTGATTATTACCTTGTTGTAAAGGCATACCCTGATGGAGAGGAATCGGATACTTGCATAGATTATTCAAGTGACTTTAAAACTAGTGATTTTGGAAGCACTTCAAAATATACTGCAACCATAAGCATTGACAAGGAAAATGACAAAGACAAGATGGTTGTTGTGGATACAAGTAGCTATCCTGTAGCCATTGAAGCATTCTGTGGAGCAAATGTTCTTTTCACTCCCGATGTGTGGAATGTTGGAGACACAAATTTTGAAGATCAAATAAAAGTCACCCTTTACAATCAGGAACTTGGATTAAATATAGAGGATGTAATACTTGGAGATTTTGATGCAGGAGACAGCGCTACAGCATCATTCTCATTCACAGTTCCGGAGGATGCATCTGCGAAAACCTATGTTTTGATTATGGAAGCCTTCTATGATTATGACAAGGATGATGATGCATATGATAGGTCATCAGATGATACTTTCAGGGCAAACTTGGTTGTAAGTGGAAATTGTGGAGATATATCTGCTTCGGCAGGAAGCGCAACTGTGTCTGCTGCTCTTGAATCGGGCGGAAAAGCAGGCGAAAACATGGTAGTAAGGGCAGTTGTTACAAACACAGGAACAGCAAGCGCAACATATGCTATAAGCGCAGCAGGATATTCTTCATGGGCTTCTTCAGGAACAGCAAATCCTGGAACACTTACACTTAACAAAGGAGAAGTGGGAACAGTTCAGATAACACTTGCTGTGAAGGATGATGCTTCTGGAAACCAAGGATTTAACATAGAAGTTGTTTCAGGAAACCAACTTGTGGTTACGCAACCTGTAACTGTTTCAGTTGAAGGCAAGGGTGGATTTAGTTTCCTTACAGGCGCTGCAATCAAAGACAATGCTTACTTGTGGGGAATTGGATTGCTTAATTTGATTCTTATAGTTGCAATCATAATTGTTGCTGTAAGAGTTATGAGGAAGTAAGTTTTCTTTATTTGAATTTTCAATATTGTGAAGATTATCATCTACTTGAAATTGGTTTGCTTCACTCACAACTGATACGATTAATATCACAAAAACAAGTGGAGATTTTTAGTTAATAATCATTTAGGTATAAGAACGCTTTAGCGTGAGACTTCTGTTTAATAAGCAAAATAAAACAAGAATTTATAACTAAGTGTATTTCATCACCAACCTTTTAAACTTTATTTCCATATTTTTTGTTAATGAGAAATAAAAAAGACAAACTGCAATTTTCCGATGTGATTACAAGGTATGTTGTTCTTGTTGCCGTGGCAATTCCTAATCTATGGCTTTTTTATTTTGTCTTTACACCACTAACCATTTATCCCATTTATTATGTTCTTGGGCAATTTTTTCCCGTTTCTCTTTTAAGCAGCAAGATTCTTCTGATAAATCATCAGTTGCCAATAGAATTCATTGAGGCATGTATTGCAGGAGCCGCGTATTATTTTTTGCTTATTCTTAACCTTTCTACCCCTCAGATAAAATTATCCGACAGAATTAAGATGATTTTTCTTTCATTTTTTCTTCTCTTAACTGTGAATGTAATAAGAATCACAACTCTTATCTTGATGATTTATCATGATGTTGCTTTCTTTAATGTAACTCATTTGCTTTTTTGGTATCTTCTAAGTACGGTTTTTGTCATAGCAATATGGTTCTTCGAGGTTAAACTATTCAAAATAAAAAATATACCCTTCTATTCTGACTTAAAATTCCTTCATAAAAAATCAATTTTAAGATAAAATGATTTACGAATTTTTCGCAGCCCTGACAAGTTCTCTTCTTGCACTGATTGGCAAGCTTGACTATTTTGGGATTTTCATAGGTATGGCAATAGAAAGTTCTTTTATTCCTTTTCCAAGCGAGATTATTCTCATCCCTGCAGGTGCCCTCATTGCAAAAGGTGAGATGTTTTTTTTCCCTGTTTTTATTGCAAGTCTTCTTGGAAGCCTCCTTGGCGCAACTGTGAATTATTTTCTTGCTCTTTTCATAGGAAGAACTGCTGTTGATTACCTAATTGATAAATACGGAAGATTTTTTTTCATAAAAAAGAAATCTCTCGAGAAAACAGATATTTTCTTCAAGAAATACGGGGATATAACAACATTTATTGGAAGGTTGATTCCAATAGTTCGCCAGTTGATTTCTCTTCCTGCAGGATTTGCAAAGATGAATTTCCTTAAATTCACTTTTTACACTGCCCTTGGTTCCGGATTGTGGACTATTATTCTGGTAAGCTTAGGATATTTCTTTGGAAATAACTCCTTATGGATTGCAGAGAACATGAGATTAATCACTTTTTCAGTATTGCTCTTTGCCATTTTGATTATGATTATGTATTTAATAAGAAAAAGAAAGAATCATACTCTCTAAATACATTTATTGTGGAGAATTGTTTGATTCTAGTATTTCATTTATTTTGATTAATGTTTCAAGCATGTACCTTTCAGTTACGGGAAGAATCTCGCAATTATTTACCCTTAAGACATAGCATGAATAAGTGGCTTGTATGATTTTTGTTTCTTGGCCTTCTTGAATGTCAAGATGAAGGTACTCATTGTTTAGATTGCATTTTAATTCCTCATTTTTTATGACTTTTGCCCCTACTATCTCATAGAGTTTTGCCATGTTTGCCAAAGCAATTATTCCATCACCATCGCAACTAAAGTTTCCCTGTGCGCCAATTACCATATTTGGCAGAAAATTCACATCTCCATCAAAAACAATCTTGTCAAGCTCTCTCGGGTCATTTCTGAGGTAGAAATTGTATTCTGCTTTTTCTCCACTACTCATCGTTACGGGCAATTTTGTCTGATAAAGTATAAGGCAGGGTTTCGCGTCACAGAATTCGACAGTTGTGAAATCAACACCTTTGTATGAAAAGTGACTTGCCTTGTATGCAAAAACCATGTAAGCTAAAACAGAAATTATTATTATTCCTACTGCAATAAGAATGTTTCTTAATATTTTATTTTCGTTTGTAATCTGCTTTTTTGCAGGTTTTTTTTCAGTTAAATAACCAGTTTTCTTTACTGTTTTTTCTTTTCCCTTTTTTTCTATTTTGAAAATTTCATAAAATTTTTTCCCTTTCTTTGCAGTCATATTTTTCTTAGTTTGTTCCCGTTTTTAAGTTTAATTGATTTTAAGGAGTTATCCCAAGAACCTTGAACAGGAAAGAGTCTGCCATACCTGTTAAATCTTCTTTCTTGCTTGTTATGTAAACACAATTTTCATTCTGGACTATTTTTTCATCCCCTTCCTCGATGATTATAAAATTATCCTCGCATGTCTTTGAAGGAATATCCTCACTGCATGCCTTGTTTTCAGGGCAAGCTGCCTGAACCCTTAGGACATATGATGCAAGATTTGTTCTTATTTCTGATTCCTGCTCAGGATTTTCCGAATAAATATAAAGTGGCTTTCCTTTGTATGATTCAATGTTATTTACAATGCTGTTGATTGCAGGAACTTCGTTAGGATTAGTTCTAAAAATGAAATTTTTTCCATCATTGTTCAAAATCCAGAAATTATTTTGTTTTGTGAATGTAAATCCATTGTATGTTATTTTTTCTCCCGAAGAAGATGTGTCTTCTCCTGTATCTGTCACGCTTTGAAATCCATATCCCAGAACACTGAAGAACATCACAAAAATTAAAACAATTCCTACAACCATCTGATTTCTTCTTCTTCTTTTTCCTTCACTGTGTTTGGATTCAATCTTTCTCATCTTTGAAATATTGAAAATGAATATAAAAGCTTTATGAAATCCCTATTTGATTAGTTTTCCTTGCAGTGAATTGGCTTGCATTTAACAATAATCTTAGCTGGAGAATTCACAGGGTTTTGCATTAAGATTCGATTAATGTGGCAGTATTAATATATGTGCTGAAATTGGTGAAGAGTATTTTAAATAGTTCTCACAACAAAAGAAAAAAAAGAAAAAAAAGGAAAAATAAAGATTATTTCTCCAGGTTTTATTCAACAACAAGCTCAGCGCTTGTTGATGTAGTACCTTTGTACTTCTTTCCAGTTGAAGTATCAACCGTCTGAGTTCTTAGGTACTTTGCAGCATTTACAGTATCAGCAACGTCATAACCAGCAACAACTAATGCTATCTTGCCTGTTGTGTATTTGTCAGCAACGCTTTGAACCAAGAATTGGCCTGAGCCAACACCTGTTACGTCTGTGAATCCTGCTCCACAGTAAGCTCCACCCAATACATTAGCAGCAACTGAATTTATACAGCTTCCACCAACAACAATCAGGTTCTTTGAACTTACAGATGAAACTTCAGAATCCTTGACCAATACATCTCCAAGCTGTGTAGCGCTTGTAGCCGTTGTGCTTGATGTTACACTTGAACCGCTTGCACCAATATATATCTGTGCATATACCTGCTCCTTTGGAAGGCTTATTGTAGCTGTCTTTTGGTCTGAATCACTAGCATCTTTTGTAGTGATTGCTCCAAACCAGTCAACGTCCTTTGTAAAGTCACTGTCGCTTGCAAGAGTTGCAGAATCATGGTATTCCTGACCACTGAATAGTATGTCATTAACACCGATTCCATCAGTGCTTGTTCCTGCAGGTACGGACTCTACATCAACAAAGATTGCTTCATATCTGCTCTGGTCGTTCTTTGGCTCGATAATAATCAATCCTGTGTTGTTGATAACAGCTGTGCTTTCTGGATTCTGCAAGTACAACCATGTTGTGTTAACATCAGAACCAAAGAAGCTGTATTCAAGCTCTCCAACTGTTGCATTGGAAAATTTGAAATCTCCAACCGGAACAGCATCAGTCATTGTCATTAAAACAGTTGTTCCTGCAGTACTCATTGTCCAGTTACCGTTGGTAGCATTACCACCATTGTATGTCATTGTTGCAGTTTGATAACCATCCCCGTCAGCGAATTTAAAGTCAGGAGTTATGCTTCCTGTTGTTCCGTTTACGGCAGACAAATCAATCAACAATGGCTGGTAGAATGCAATCAATGCACCGTTCTTTGTCTCAATTGTTGGATACATGATCCACTGGTTTACATCTGCGGAATCACTTGTAGGGTACTTCAATCTCACACTTCCTCCGTCTCCGCTTCCAAGGAATGTAACTGCATATTGTTTTCCATCAATGCTTACAGTTCCCACACGCTCAGAAGTGAATGTTGATGCATATGTTTCTCCACTCATTACATCCTGGAACTTTACTTCGTCCTTTGTGTAATCGCTTCCAGTGTTGTTGTAAATCTGGGTTACCTGAATCAAATGTCCGTAATCCTCATTTCCAACAATGGTGTAATCATCCTCTGTAAGGTTTGCACCTTCATAAGGATAAATGGAGTAATTGCTGTCATCAGCAAGTCTTAGATTAGCCAATGTGTCTATTGGCTGTTCCATAGCGACTCCTGAAGTTGCGTTATGAACAAAGTCCACTGTCTTTGTGTTTCCTTCACTATCTGTGAAAGTCACAGACATGGTGTCATCTCCTGAATTTCCAACAACAATTGTGTCTCTTACTGTGCTGTCTTCAGGGGTGCTTATGCCTGCAAAGTCAACTTTGAAGCTTCCGAATACAGGGTCTACAAATGCCGAACCAGGAAGAATTGCATCAGTGCTTGAATCAGGTCTGTATACTATAACAGCAATTTCTGTTGCAGCGCCTGTTCCTCCTACAATGTATGCCATTGTTCCGTCAATAGGGTCTGCATTGTCTCCTTCTGTAACTGCTGAACCACTAGTAAGGGTTAACTTTTTAGCTCCTGCAATTATGCTTGCAGATAACTTCAAGTTTGTCTCATCAGCAGTCTTTACAGCAATTTGGATTCCATTGACTTTCTTCGAATCAGCCTCGTTGATTTCTTTGCTTTCACTAACTCCTGCACTGTTCGTTACACGAACTGTTGCAGCAGTATCTGAAGCAGAGATTAATTCAACAGTGTATTCAGCTCCTGCGATTGTAACACTTGCGCTTGGGTTGTCGCTTGATAAGTCAAATTTCTCTGACTCTTTAAGCAATACCAAGTCAGTGGTGTCTGTATCTGAGGAAACTGTGAATGTCTGACCGAAAAGCACTATATCCTCTCCTTCTGAATCAGCGTGAGTGAAGTTTACTGCACTCATTGTTGCCGAAGCATTGTACAAAGGATAATTTGCTGCTGCTGCTCCTGTTCCCATGCTTATTCCAAATACAGGGTCGTCACTGCTTCTTGGTTGTTTATTAAAGATAACAGTTCCTGTGTTTGATGAACCGGGATTTGTTGCAGTATTTCCAGCAATAAGCTTTATTGTTGAAGTCAATTTGGAACTGGAAGTTCCTTCAAAAGTGTAGTCAGCTAGGACTGTTGGCAAGTCTGTCTTTGTTAATGTGGATTTAGCAGTATTCAAGGATGTGTTAAGCCAAATTCTTGTTGAGCTTGTATCCAATGAAACTATCTCTCCTGATGTGCTTGCAGTGGTACCTCCGCTTGTCCCTGTCATGAAGGACTGTAAATTACTTTGGAGATTTCCTGCTTCAATTGCATCAAGAACAGAAACACCTGCACCTGTACCATAGACAACTGCAACGTCTGCATTTCCTCCAACAACAAATGGTGCTGGATAATTTGCAGCAGCTGCGACTCCCATGGTCATTCCAACCATCAAAGCGCTTGCTCCTATAGCCGATACTTTTCTAAAATTGAACATCGTCTTTTTTATTAACCTCCTTTCACCTATGTAATCATGTTGCCTACGGCAACTATCACTTAACCGATAGCCATAGGGTAAAACTATCTGTTATGTGAACATGAATCCCCTATTAGAACACTCTTTCGAGTGTAATCCAAATAAATCAATTTTCTTTTAAAAAGCTTGTTATTGCCCTCGTGAAATTTAGCTTAAAATAGCCTTTTTTAGGGGTTTTATTTATAAGGGTTATGTTACTATTATTTAATTATTAGTTTTCACTTCCATTTTTCGGCAAAACATTTATTAATGATGAAATAATCATTGTATATATCTAAAAGAAAAACATATATATAGATAAACTATATTTTATACATATCTTATATAAAAGAATATATATGTGTTTTTCAGTGAAAATAAGTAAAAAATGGCGAAGAAAACAAAAACAAGGGACATTACAATAATGGAATCCAAGGGGACATTTTCTATATTCAAGGACAGAAAAAAGAAAAAAGAAGACTTTGAATTTTCGGGAATTCTTGCATTAAGGCAGTTGCTTAGCAATGAAAGGGCAAGAATGCTCTATACAATAAAGACTCAAAATCCGGGCTCAATTTATCATCTTGCAAAGATGCTCGGAAGGAGCTTTAAATCAGTAAGCGATGACATAAAACTTTTGGAAAGATTTGGTTTTATTGAACTAATAGAGGAAAAGACAAAGAAAAGGATAAGGCACAAGCCGGAAATAATCGTTGATGAAGTTCATGTCAATATAAAGATTTAATCACCATCGTGCTTCTATTCTATCTCGTCCACATAATTATTTAGGGAATAGGCAGAGTGGTTTTATTCATATGTAAACAGTTATCATAAAAGGCGAGGGAAGTAAGTTTTAGAAGCGTTAAAAATTCAATCACCAATGAGGCTATTTTAAAGGAAGGGTTGATAAAAATATGTTTCCTAATCACCAATGAGGCTATTTTAAAGGAAGGGTTGATAAAAATATGTTTCCTAATCACCAATGAGGCTATTTTAAAGGAAGGGTTGATAAAAACATGTTTCCTAATCACCAATGAGGCTATTTTAAAGGAAGGGTTGATAAGGGAAACCTTGGTTTCCTTTATTGTTAGTAATATGCAGTGAATATTATGCTTGAATCCTGAAAAAATTGCGCGGAGCTTTTGGAATTCCCTGTGGAAATCCCTTCCTTAATATAACTAATTCTTTCATTTCCGGAAGTTATATTGAGTGCATAACCTTTTACAGGAGTATTCTCGGAGATGGGCCAGCTTTCATTCAAAATTCCTTTTAGTTCTAAATCCAGTATCTCGCATGTATCTCTACTGTCAGCACATTTTCCCTTGGCTTCGCACTTGAAAATCAACTTTTGAATGGATAGCATTTCCAAATTGTCTGAGCAATCTGTAGTGTATTGAAGCATTGCCTGAACAAAACTATCTGCTTCATAACTTTCAACTATTTCCTTATTTGGAGCCTTGTTTATTGAAAATCCTATGAAAACAAGCAGTATTACAGAAACAACTATTATTATCATTGCAAAACCCACAAGTTCTTCCTGCGCGCGCTTGTTTTTATTTTTCATTATAACTCACCATTAATTTGGCTATTTCACATTTATTTTCAATGCCATTGCCTGTTTGCATTTTTCTGCACAATGACACAAAGTTTGAATGTTCTGCGCTTATCTTGCCTTCCCTTATCCTCAGAATCCCACAATCAGGATAATTTGAAAGCGTGCATTCTTTGTTATTGTCAAGAGAAGGGTAGAGTTTTCTTATTTCTATGTTCTCAACATCCCAGAATCCAAGATATTTTGCAGAGTTTTCTCTTAGAATCATAACCTTGTCAGCATCGATGCAGTTTGTTTTTACATTTCCAAAAGCTTCGCCACAGGAGAATTCGGGAGAATTAGAAAGCTTTGTAACGAGAAGCAGCGCATTTTTCTCTTCAAGGATATTTGCACTATTGCCCAAATCGGATAGTTTTATCTTAAGCACAAACATTCCAACCAGCACAAAAAAGAGCGTCACGGCAAGGAGCATGAATGCCATCTGCTGAATCTTCAACTGCCCTTTTTTTGCTTTTTTGCTTTTCATTTCAATTTCCTCACAAGCTTTTTAACTTTTTTTTCAATGTGTATGATTGAATTATATGCTATTTTTTCCATGTCCTTGTCATTTTTTCTTATGTCTCTCACTTTCCAGACCAAAACCTTTCCCATGGAAACATTTTCATTATTGAACATGTCATGCGGAATGTCATCGGCAACAATAATGATTAAATCTATTTTTTTCAATATTGAAGAGTTTATGGATTTTGATTTGCCTCTAAATCTTAACCCAAACTTCTCACCAACTTTTTTTATAGATTTGTATCCTTTGTCATTTTTAAGGTCCTCTTTTTTGTAACTTATCAGTCCTGCACTCATTGCCCTATACTTTTTGTTTTTGTTGAACCTGTTGAAAAACTCTTCCGCAACCTGGCTTCTGAATACATTGTGCCTGCATACAAACAATATTGTTTTGTTTTTCATTTTTATCATTAAAGCAATCTTAACGGAAATTTAAATGAAAGCAAATATCTTAGCGACATCTTTCGTAAGGAAAACACAGATGTATTCGCTACCATAATCTGCACTCCGTAAGGCTGTTTTTTTTGTCAAGATTTTCCGCGAGATTTATTATGTAGGTGTTTAAGTTCTTGGAATCAGAGAAGGAACTCTCGAGATTTGAAATTTCCAGAAGTTCTGCATTGAGATTTGAATTGCACCCTACTTTTGAAACAAATTCTGCCTTATCCCTGTAAAGAAGAGATAGTTGGTTTGCTCTTTGCATAATTCTTTTCAACTGGCACTCATACACATTTTTGTCTGAAAATATTGCACCATACATCAGGCTGTCTGTGTAAAAATACTCTTTCTGGTTGTTTTTTTCAACATATCCTGCGCCATAATTAACAGTTATATTACAATCTCCAGAACTTTGGGAACTGAAACACACCTTTATGGATTCTGCAGGGCAATTTTCAGTTAAAATATTTTCCTGGCTTAAATCGGAGATTTCATCCTCCACGTCTCTTGGAGGATGAATGAAGCAATACCTTTTGTTTGAGGAGATAATGTAAATTACATCTGTGATTTTGAAAGGGAATTCAAATGGCTTTGAAAAAAGGTAAAATGTCTTACCCTCCTCATAATCTCCTGAAAAGATATACTTGTTTGAAAATCCCACGTTAACATCCGTGTCAGTCCATTTTCCAAAGCTATTTTGAGAGACTTTTATTATCTGTCTTCCAAAAACTCCTTCATTGTTGCATCTATTGTATATCCTCGTATCCTGTGGCAAAACAAGGGTTGTTACCTTGCTTGTCTCGAAGCCTGTTTCCAAGGGATTTAACAAGATTCCTATTTCCTTGGCCGATGTCGCGTCAAGCGCGGTTTGCTCTGTGCTTATTATTTTTGTAGAAGCGTAAATTGCAAGAAATAGTATGAATGCTCCTACGATTATGGCAAAGAGCCATGCGAATGACATTTGAAGAAAACCTTTTTTGCTTTTCATTTTATAACTATCATTGTTGTTTTAACTACTTTGATGTCATTCGGTAACTTTTTAATTTATTTTAATTTTGTTATTTATCATGATGTTTCTTATGTATATATTCTTAAACATTTTAACATTTAGGCAATTTATAATATAACTTTTTCATATTATCTCTCAATTGTTACCAGTGTCTCACCAAAATCTTTTTTTATTGTCAATGTAATTTTTCCTTTAATGCTTTCCAAGCAGAAAGGATTGTCTGTTTCGGTTATTTTTTTCAGATCGATGTGCTTCAGTTCCCTTGCATCAAGTCCTTGTGAGCTTCCAAGAGGATAAAAAAACATGTTTTCATTCTCATAATAAAGTTGCTCCATATTTTTGTAGAGATTCCCATAGATTCCTTTTTCTCCTGATGTATAATCAACAAAACAGAGATGAGTTATTTCCTTTGGAAGAGAATATGTCTTAACTTCTGAACCTTGCGAACCCTTCCATATTTTGTCAACATCATTTTGAAAATCATTAGCAAATTTTCCAACCTCTACAGTGTTTTGCACGTCCAAGAATTTTTTTATTGCAAAGAATGAAAAAGTGATAAAAATGACTATGAGTATAATTGAAAAAATCATTCCGAACGAAAGCTTCAATTGCCCTCTTTTTTTCATAAGATAAACAAGAGATAATTGACTTATAAATTTAATTAAAAAATACAAAATTGAACTAGGAAGATTTAAATATGCTAAATGTATGCATAAAGTATGCAAACAAGCATAAGAATAACAACTACATTAAAGAATGTATTAGACAAGTTTAAAGTGTCTGATAGAGAAACTTATGAAGATATAATCTGGAATTTTGTAGAAACTCATCTTGAACTCAAGGATGAAATAAAAAAAGAATTTGAAAAAGCAAAAAAAGAAAAAGGATATACTCTTGATGAGATAGAAAAGATGGGATATTAAAATGAAACTGACTTTTTCTAAAAAAACCCTTAAACAGTTCATAAAATTTGATCAAAAATTAAGAGAGAGATTAAAAATGATTCTTAGGAAATTTCAATCAGGAGGAAAAGTAGACATAATAAAAAAATCCGGAAGCAAAGATGAATACAGGATAAGAATTGGAGATTACAGGATAATTTTGGCAAAGGTGCAGGAAAATTTTATTGTAACAGAAATCGGAAAAAGGCAAAATATTTACAAATAATTAAAAGTTATCTTCCTCTAACCAATATGCTGCATGAATTCGGAAGGGGCTCGTTCCCAAAATTATCTCTGCATTTTACATAAGTATTCTGTTGCCTTACCCAATCAGTAAAGTGGTTCTTTTTCTCAAGAGTTGTCATCTTAGTTCCTTCATCAAACGCATAATTGCAGTCAAATGTTGAGTAAACACATTCTGCAGCTTCGTCCGTTGTCAGTTTAAGGTAGTTGTCTTCCTTGTATGCTCTCACTACAATAGGGCTTTCTGTGTCTGTTTTAACATCAAAATTAATTTTTTTGTAATCGCTGTTTCCTCCCAAGTCTGTGCATTTTATGAAATAATCATATTCTCCTTCTGTGAGGAACAAATCCTGCGCGTGCTTGTAGGAATCTGTTTTAAGGAACTTTATGTAGCTTCCTTCATTTCCTGTTGAAGAATAATAACAAATTGCCTTTCCCTCGTCATATCCTGCTGATGTTGTGACATTTATTTCAACTTTTACAGAATCTGTGGAATCTTTTATTGTCCCATTCTCTGGAATTACCTTGTCGATAACAAGTGGTTGCGTGCCCTTCAATGTAAATACATAAGATTCTGAATTTGTATTTCTTTTATTGTCTGCAGCAAGGGGCTGGTCCTTGCATCTGAAATAAAATTTGTTATCTACTCTATCTTTCAAACCGGTAAGGGTTGTTGAGCATTTGTAAAGCATCTGTGCATTAGATTCAAATACGCTTGAAGAGCACTGCATTTGCTCTTCCATGTTTTCATAATCCTGATCGTGATGACTCCACCTGCATGTTGAGGGCTCATTAGTGTAAACTTCAATATCTGTTGAACTTTGATTGTATGCTATTGCTCCTCCATTGACTATGCTTGTCGTTACGATTAGAGGAGGGGTTGTGTCAGGTCCTGGGTCAACACAATATTTGAATAGGAATGTCGCTGTATTTGAGTTTCCGTTTGCATCCTGGCATCGAACATAAAGGGCATAGTTTCCGTTATTTTGTATTGTTATGTTTTCTTCTTCAAGATTGCTTCCTCCTGGCAGGGATAATGCAAAAGTGTGATTATAGCTTAACAATCCCCCTCCAATGAACGAGCTCATTTCTTCAAAACTGCCTTTTCTTAAAACATCAATCTTACAGCTTGCCGGCTCGTTTAACTCAACCCCAAATTGTAGAGGTGTAAATGCAGGAATGCAATTATCCTGAGATTTAAGGTAATTAACTTTCACACCTCTATCAGGAGGCGAGATTGCATTGTCAGGAGCATAGCGATAGTCATTAAGCAGTGCGCTTTCTAAAGGCTCTATCGTCGGAGGATTTACATCCTGTCTGTTTACCCAGACACATTTTTCCTCGTTCGTTCCAGGATTTACGATTTGGCATGCCTGTCCGAGCGACCTGCATTGATACTCACTGCAAGGTAAGTCTCCCTGCTGATTGCACTGCTCGCAGAAATCACCGCCAGTAGGTGCCTGCCATGGCGAGCATGTGAATGTTATGACTTTTTCTTCCTCGCTTTTGTATAAAAATAAAAACACAAGTGCACCTACTGCAAGTCCTGCACCTGCTGAGCACCATCCTAATCCTTGAAGAGGATTTTTCAGACAGGCGCTTGGCAGAAATTCTAAGCTGTCTGCTATATAAGGCGCCGCAATATCCAATCCTTTCCATGCCACAACCCCTATAACTGCTGCTTTTGTTGCAGCGCTTGTTGTTTCAGGGCTTGCTCCAAACATTGGGAAAAGAACCTGAATACCTGCCACGATTCCAAGAGCCCATGTAACTCCTTGTGCAAGATGTGCCCATGTTCCTGTGAGTGTTGTTCCGAAGAGGGAATATGTTTGTTGTTGCTGAGTGCTTAGAATTTCGGTTCCAGCAGAATTAAGAGTATAAATCGAACCGTCTTTTGTTGAAGTAAGAACAAGATTTTCACCCGATTTTTCTAAAGTGTACCCTGCCTTTTCTAAGATGCTAGGATTTTCTATTAACGTTTGAGGGCTTTTTCCCAGCAGATTTGCTAATGTAGTTTGTCCTTTGCTTAATTCTAATAAAGGATTATCAACAATTACTTGCCCAAACTTAGACTCAACAGCTGTAGCTACTTCGCTTGATTCTACTACATCTGCCCCTATATTTTTTAACGTTGCTTCTTGTCCCGTAAGTATATTTACTACCCCTATATCTTTCCCGCTCTCTACTGTCCCACTAGTAACTAAATATTTTTCGTTATTAAATATAATTGTGGATCCGCTTGAAGTTGTTGATCTTCCTACACTAACAAGCGTATTTACCCCTGCTGCTGGAACAACTGTCGCTCCTGACGTTGCTGGTGCTGTTGAAGATATTAGAACGCAACCTTCTCCGACCACAGAGAGTGTTTGTCCTTGAGGGCATGGTCCTCCTCTAACAACCCCCACTTCTCCGAGGACAAAACTAAAAGAAACCAAACTCATCACCATAAGAAAAACCCCACTTATTGCAAAGCCCTTTTCTGTTTTCCCGCTTTTATTTTTAATTATGTTTTTTATCATTTTTGTTTTATTTCAATCCCTTTTTTAATTGCCTCATTTACAATGCTTATTTGATTTTTCAATTTGTTGAATTCTTCAGAAGTGTAACACAAGAAATCAACGGGCAAGTCTAAATCCCAGTAATCATACATTGCAGATACCCTCTCAAAAAAATTCTTTTTTTCAAAATCTTTTGAAACAATAATCAAATCCACATCACTATCTTCTCTGAACTTACCATATGCCCTGCTGCCAAATAAGATAATTCTTTCAATAGAGTAATCTTTTGTCAGATTAATCATAAATCTTTTCAATCCCTTTATTAAATATTCTTTTTCACCCATTTTAAAATTTCTTCCGTATAATTTACAAATTTATCAGGCATATTTCCCAAGTCATTTATTAAAGGAATATCAGGATATCTTGTGTAATGATAAGCTGGGCTTAATTCCTGACAGAAATTTAAAATTTTTTTCGGAGCATTTATTTTTCTGGCTAATAAAACCAAATCATGAACTTTAAGCAGTTTTTTATATTTCTTGATATAAAGTGCTTTCAATGCTTTTTCTGCAGATTGTTGTAAAAAGAAGATACCTGCTTCTGTTTTTTCCCCATTTAGATTGTACTTTGCAGTATCAAAATCTTTTTCTGCCTGTCCAAACCATCTTTTTATTTCTTCCATATTAATTCACAACCCCCACTTCTCCGAGGACAAAACTAAAAGCAAACAAACTCATTACCATAAGAAAAACCCCGCTGAACGCAAAGCCCTTTTCTGTTTTCCCGCTTTTATTTTTAATTATGTTTTTTATCATTTTAATTTAAGCAAAGCTTTAACATTTGATTTAATTTTTTCCAGAATCTCTTTTTCAATTTCGCCAATCTTCTTTGTAATTTTTCTTTTATCAATAACTCTCAACTGAAAATTAAGGGCAACTGATTTTGATTTCAAGCCGTTTTTTTCAGAAGGATAAATCTCTAAACTATAATTATATTTTAATGCTTCTAATTTTGAAGTTAAAGGAACAACGACAATTAAATTTGCAACCTCTTCAGACATTATTATCGCAGGTCTTAAACCGCTTTGTTCATGCCCTTTAAACGAAATAAAATCTATTAAACAAATATCTCCCTGTTTCATAAAGATTCTTCAAAATCTTCAAGAGCTTCATCACTTAAAATTTCCCAAGAATTAAATTCCTCTTCTAAACTTTGCTGAGAAAACATTTTAACTAAAAGAGCCTTTTTTATTTCGGCTAAATCTCTCTTAATTTCTTCAATATCTTCTCTTCTTACTTTCATTTCCTTTTCCATTCCTCCTTAATGCTCCCGAAGACTTTTAAAGCTTACCTCCTTTCATTTTTGTTATTCTAAAAACTCCGCTGAACGCAAATGTTTTCTCGGTTGTCTTTGTTTGCCTTTTTTTTGAAAATATTTTTTTCATTTTCTAAAATACCTCATTATATCTTCCGCGAACTCTTTGATTTCTTTCATGTCCCTTATCGTATGAATTAATTTTGCCTTTGTGATTTTATCATACCTGTGTGTAAGATTATTTCTCATTATAGTTAGGTCAAAAAGTTTATCCTTTCTTCTTTTTGATATTATTTTTTCCTTTTCGAGAAATTCAAATAAGTCCCTGTATTTGAATGGCATTCCCAAGTTCTTTATCTTGACAACTTCCTCTGCCAAATCAATTGTTTTATTCATAGCAGAGAATATTATCATAGAAACAGCGTCAAATTTCAAGTCATCCAGATCTTTCTCTGATTTTATCTTTATATTTTCCAGTCTTGCTAAATATGTTTTTATTTCATCAATTATTATGCTCAGTTTTTCTAAATCTGCCATTTGCCAAATTTTTCTATAACCCTCCTTTTTATTAGCGGGAGAAAATCTTCATATTCTTTTATTGTTCTGAATAATAAGTCATACAACTTTGGCTTATCCCTTACATAAATGATTTTTCCTTCTCTAAAAACTCTTATTTTAATCCACACAGGTAAATCTTCAAAAAACGAAATGTCATATTCCATAAATTCTCTTAAGATTTTTAATTTTTCTTTGTTTCCCAATTTTCCGGTTATGCAGATATCTACATCTGAAAATTTTGTAGTCTTGCCTGTAACCTGGCTCCCAAACAAATGAACTGAATTTACTTTTCTGATTTTCTTTACTTTTTCAATGATTGTGTCTGAAAATATTTTTTTCATCATCCGAAGAAACCTCCGCCAGAACTGGAACTTGAACTTTCGCTTGTGTCTTCAACATCCTGCGGCTTGCTTACTAAATCGCTTATGCTTAGGTATCCTTGTTGTCCTATATAATTCTGAATCACTCCACAATCTCCAAGGGCAATACACATCCTGTTTTGTTCTTCTGCCCATCCTTTTCCAAGACACTCACAATTCTCGCTGCATTCCCAGTCTCCTATAAGCCCTTTTTCATACTTTACAATGCAGTTGTTATTTGCCAGAGAGCAAAGTGATTCAGCGTCGCTACTTGCACTGGTTGAGGATGAAGCCCAAAAATCAAATCCTGGAGTATATTTTGGAACGCATTTGTTACTAAGCCATGTACAGTCCCTTTTGTCTGCGTTTGTGCAGTCCTTTTCTGAAGATTGAGAGGTACATTCCTGCCACATATTTACTCTGCACGCTGCTGTTGAAAAACCATTCACTTCATCCTGAATGCAAACTTCCTGCCTGAAATCCGCGCAGGGCTCAATGGAAACTTCTCCATTATAGCAAACTTGCCTAAAATATCTGTCTCCGGGAAGGTTCTTGCTTTGTTCTGTTGATGAAGCACACCATGTCTCTCCATGCTTGTATTCTTGTCCTTGATATTCACAACCTAAATCTCTGCAAATATAATCTCCAAATTTTGGCTGTGTAGGATCTATTGTTCTGTCATATTTCTTTCCCGTGCTTCCTAAGAAATAATCACAATTACCGCACGTTGAACTTCCTGCATTTCCATTAGAATTTGTTATTCCGCAACTATCGCTCTTCAATACAACTTTTTCCCAATATGATTTGTCATTTTGTCTTTGTGAATCATAAATATTGGCAATGTTTCCGCAAGTATCAACAAAATAAACTTCATCCTTTCCCTCAACGATTGCAGTTTTCTGACTTGGTCCGCAATTTGTTAAAAGACTTTCTGCAGAGCAAAGGTAATCTTCATGGAATCCTATTGTTGAGTTCCCGTTTCCAAGGTCTGAGGAAGCCAAGGAATTACACTCTTCTTTTGTTGTGAACTTGCAAGTTGTTTCAAATTCTTTTTCAAAAACACATGCACCCTTTGCCTTTGAGGTTGCAGTGGCAATGCATTGAACTTCACTTTGAATATCTGTTCTGTAATTTGTTTCCAATCCATACAGAGAAGATAACTGTTTGCATCTTGTCTGAGTTACAAAAGACGCTTCATCTCCGAGAAGACAGCATCCAAGTTTGCATTGTGGAACTTCATCAACCTCAGCGTCAAACCAAACGCCTCCTCCACTTCCGTCGTTATTTGGGTTTTCGCAAACTTTCTGTGGGGAATTCTCCATGCATAATCCTTCCTGTGAGTCTACGCATGTTCCAAGCTTGCAATATGAAGTTGATTCGCAACTCGTCGGCGCGTAGCGATAATCTTGATTGACTTTATCAAGAGGAACATTCTGGCACCATGCACCTTCAATAGTTCTCTCGGCGCAATAAGTATTCTCTCCTACAGATGAAATTAAATTCAAGCTCAGAATATAAATTCCAAAAATCAAAAACATTAGTGAAATTTTTTTGTTTTTCATTGCTTTATTCCCGGAGGCCACGCGATGCTTCGTGAGGCAAACCTGAATTTATTTCCTGTATCTCTTTCTGTTAGAGTGTAAATTGTCGTGCCGTCGCCTTGCTTGTCCTTTTCAACTTTAAGATTGTGATAATAATTCATGTAGGTTGTGGTTTCTGAATCTCCGTAACGGGCTTCCATATTCAATATTGAGTTTGCAATGCTTACCAATTCGTAAAGATTATTGTTAAGAGAAACAACTAGTTTGTCATACCTTTCTGCCTCTCCTTTTGTTAGTGTGAGGGAATTGTTGAACTCTATGATTATTCTTTTTGGAAGAATTTCCACATTTGTCTCGCCAGAGTTTATGTTGACATCATAACCTTGAGATTCAAAATTGTCCTTTAATGAATTAAGGCATGATTCTTTTTCTCCGGCGATCGCTTTTTTTATTTCGCTTTCAATATGGCTTTTCAAAAGTGGCTGCTGCATCACACACGGAACATAGTACTCGCTAGTGTAGCAGAGGTATTCAACATTTTGATTTTGGTAAAGATAGACATGTTCAGGATTCATGCTTCCTCCTTGTGTTGAAATCATCTCTACTGTTTCAGTAATTTTATCCTCCATACAATTCTGAATGAACACATTTGGATTATTGGTGCTAACTCCAAAGCCTGTTTGTATTCCTGGGACAAAAAGATATACCAAAATCCCCAAGGCAACAATCACTATAGATATTATTATAAAAATCGTAACCTGTCCTCTTTTTTTACCCTCTATTTTCATTTTAATATTTAGTCAATCTTGTTTAAAAATTCTTTGGAGATTTTTAGCTTGTTGTGATTTTTGCGGTGCATCCTGTGTTTTTATTTCCTAGGAGATCCTCGCATTTTATGTAATATACTTTTCCTTCAATCCATGTGGTGCTATGGCTTGTAGTGAATCCCGTTTCCATTTTTTCCGCTTCGTCAGTATTGAAATTACATCCCTCTACAACATCTGATGAAAGATAACATTTTGCCTGTTCATTAGTTATAAGAACTAAATCACCGGAATCGTAATATGTTCTTACAGCAATAGGTGCAGAGTAATCGCTTTTCATTTTGAAATTTGCATTTTGCACTGCCTCATTTCCCGCCTCATCAATGCATTTTATTGAAATTCCATAAGTTCCTCTTGGCAGGTTCATGTCCTGACTATGGGTGTTTGAATTTGTATTAAGGAAAGGTATGTAGTTTTCACCCCATTGATAAGAGCATGATGATTTTCCATTGTCAATTCCTCCTGAAGTTTCTGCCTGAAGTGTTATGGGAAAGATTATTTCATTTCCGCTTATTTCTGTATAACTATCAGGATTTAAGATTGCCTTTGAATTTTTGTAAGTCAAGCTGATGATTTTTATTTTCAATTCCTGTTCGCTGATGTAGACTTCATAAGAAAAATCTTCCATATTTGCATTTCTTTCTGATTCTTCCACAGTGCCTTTAAGCCAGGGCTGGTCAAGACATTTGATGTAGAATTTGCTATTTTGGTTTAAGTTTCCGAGGGTTCCCGAGCAAGGCCATCCAAAAGACTCATGGTCATCAAGGTTTGTTTTACATGCAAGAGCCCCTTCCATTTCATTATAACTTAATCCTTCAGTGTAAGAGTATTTGCATTCTGCGGGCTCGTTAGTCCACATTTTGAAATCTATTTCATCTGTTCCGTATTTCAAGTTTGCGCCATTTTCAGGGCTTGTTGTAGTCAGACTCTGAAGGACGGGTGTTGTATCTGGTCCTGAGTTTATGCAGAAGTCCACGACATAATCATCAAGATTGAAATTTCCAAAAGAGTCCTTGCATTTTACAAACATTTTTACATTTCCCGTGAACCCTTCTATTAAATCTCCCGTTATGTTATTTGCATTTAATAATCCGAGACTGAATCCTCCTACGCTGAATGAATGATTCAATGAATATACAGTTCCTTCCGCATGATAATTTTCCATGCTTTCATAATCTCCAAGTCTTTCCAAATCCCATTTGCATTGCGCGTACTCATCAGTTTTCAATGTAAAAACTACAGGAACAAACTCAGGAATACATCCTCCGTTGATGTTTCTTATCTGAACATTCTTTATTTGAGGGTTTTGAAAATCATACTCTTTCGTCAGGACACTTCCTTCTCTTATTACTGGCGGTATTGTCTCATAAGAAAGGCTTTCACATACGGGAGCATTTGTGTTTTCATTTATCAAACGACATGCCTGTCCTAATGACTCGCATTTATATTTTGTGCAAGGTTCTGATGGATTCCCATTGCATTCATCACAATTATTTCCTCCTGTAGGTGCCTGCCAAGGAAGGCATTCGAAATTAACTTTTACTTGTTTTGTTGTTCCCCAACCTGAGAAAATTATTACTGCTATAACCACTGCAGATATTACAAAAGACCATCCCCAAGTTTCCAAAGCAACAAAGGAATTCTTAAGCAATCCATATTTTACTCCAAGGTACATGGCTGCCGAAGTGCCTCCAACTCCTGCCGCTAATACAAGAACTGTTGCGGCATCCCCTGAAATTCCGAAGGATTCTGCAAGGAATTTTCCTATATAAGCGCCAACTATTCCTCCTACTATTGAAATTCCTATAGATGTTAATGATGTTGCAAGAGGTGTTGCAACCGTTTGCCCGTATTCATTAATAGTTGTAAATGCAAATTGTTCGCTTAATCCACTTAATTGATGAATCGTATCTGTCCACAATCCTACCCCTCCAAAATAAGCCATCATCCCTGCAGTAATTCCCATAGAACCTATGCCTGCAATTATTAAGTTTGCCTCTTCGGGAGTGTACTTGCTCACATTTGTTTCTGTTGAAAGAGCAGAGAGGTAAGTGTCTTGTCCATCGAGTTCTATATACTTTCCTTCTTCAGGATTTGCAAATTCTTTATATTTTTCCCATGATATTTCCGGCGCTCCTGAAACTTTTATGTTGTTTGTTCCGTCGCCGATGTAATTTATATAACTCCCGCAGTCCCCTAAAGAAACACAAAGATTATTCATCTCTTCTGCAAATTTAGCGGTTTCACACTGGCAGTTTTGGATGCACTTCCATCCTCCTTTGAGCTGCTTCTGATAAATTACTGTGCACTCCTGATTTGCTATGGCACATATTTTATTGTTTGTGCCTGACTGGTCTTTTTGACTGAATCCTTTTGGATACTGTGGAACACACATGCTTAACTTGAAATATTGGTCCACATCCACATTTGCTACTTGGCATTGCGAGTTGGCATTGCACTTTTCTTCGTCGGCTCCGAGATTATTATTATAATCAAAACATTTTATTGCCTGGTTTACAACGCACGCAGCCGTTGAAAATTCCTTTCCATTTTCTTCTATTATTTTTTGAGTGCACAATTGCCCCCTTGCAGTGCCACAGACATTAACATTTACTTTTCCATTATCGCAGGAAGCAATATATTGTTCGCTTCCAGCAGGGTCCTTTCCATCGCCCGTAAAGGAATCATAAACACACCATTTTTCTCCATTGCTTTTTTTGTTTCCTTTTTCATCAATACATACAAGATTCTTACAGACAAAATCTCCATAGCTTGGTTGAATACTGGATTCTTCTTTGCTTGTGCAAAGAGTGCTTGCAAATCGATTGCAGTTTCCACAATTTTCTAAAGTTGAAGCATCATTAATGTTAACATCACACGCGGAATCTATTCCCTGGATTGAAGACCAATAATCAGGCTTTGCCCCTGCATTGACTTTTGTTGCATCGTAAACATTTGCAGTATTTCCGCAAGAATCAACAAAATAAACTTTTTCCCCGAGGCAAGTGGTTTGCTCTGTTGGCTGGCAATTAGTATCAAGGTAAGGGTTTGTGCAAAGCAAGTTCTCGTAAAATTTTCCGTTACTTGATGAGCATTCTCCTATTGTTCCAAATCTGCATGTGTTTCCAGAGAGGATGCACGCTCCTTTTTTTAATGTCTCAAGAATTTGAGGAAAATCCAATTCAGAAAGTCCTGGACGGAAATCCGTATTTAATCCCTGTGCCTGTGATTGGATTTCACATTGCTTTTCTGTGGTTAGTTGAACATTGCTTCCAATTACACAAGCGCCTGTAAGACATTCTGAAACAGTGCTAATGCTTCCCGAGTACCATGTTCCACTATTTGCTTCGCACGCATTTTTAGGAGAGTTTGCACTGCAACTTTCCCCAGAGTTTATTACACAAGTCCCCAAAGCACATTCCGATGTAGACTCACAACGTGTTGGCAATGGGCTTGCACAGCTTTCAGGATCAGAACCTGAAAGACCAGAAGGAACATTCTGACACAAAGCCCCTGAGTTTGTTTCAGGACAGCAATTCAAATTCAGATCTTCCGCAGAAACAATTCCAATCTGTTTTAAAGATAAAAAACTAAAAAATAACCCGAATGTTTTAGACATTAATCCTTCAAGATTTTCAAAATTATTATTTATAACCAAAGGTGCATTTGTAAAACTGTTTGTCTGGCTTATTATGTAACTTTCACTTGGGATTGTGTTAATCATCAAAAATATTTGAAGCACTGCTGTCAAAACCATAAATCTCATCATATCTTTTTTCATTTTCATTTTTTACAACGTTGGTGGTATCGCGCAACTCCTTACAGCGAATCTGAATTTTTCCCCACTTTTCCTGCTTTCTATAGTGTATATGTTTGTTAAATCATCTGTTTTTGTTTTCTCAATAACATACTCTGGATATGTGATGCCTATCCCTGATATTTCTGCATAGCAAAACCTTGCTTCCTGGTTCACAATTTCGTTTGCTATGTTAGCGATTCCATAAATCCTGCTTGGAATTTCTATTTTTGGATTTTCTTCCCTTGTTGTCTCTCCTCCTTTTATGAGAATTATTTCTGAATCTGTCTGAATCACAATTTCATTTGGCATAATCATTATGGAAAAGTCATTGTACCTCACGTCTGTTTCATATCCTTTATTTTTGAAGTTTGAAATCATATCTTCAAAGCACGTTTCAATTTTATCTGAAACTTGTTTTTTCAACTCCTCTTTTAAATCCTCAATGAACAATGGTTTTTGATTTATGCAAGGCAAATAAGAGTTTTGGTTGTAGCACAAATAAGTTATGTTTCTTGGTTCCTCATTTCCAAAAGTAAATTGCTTTGAAAGTTTGTTATCTGCATAACCTCCTCTCAGGGAAAGATAGTCTATTGCTTCATGAGTTTTTTCATATATACACGATTCAATAAATGATGTGGGATTTTCCTGAGTTGTCTTTCCAGGAGTTGGAACTACATTTCCCTGTCTCAAAGCAAAGAAAAGTCCTATCGCTGCAATCAGAACTATTCCTACAATGATGAAAATAGAGACTTGCCCTCTTTTGTTTTTCATATCTTCTCTTTCATCTGTTTAATTGCATTCTCAATGACGTGGGACTTGTTTCTATAATTACCTTTCTTTACTAATACTTCTAAGAGATTTTTAGTTTCTTGGTCAACTGTAAAAGAAATTCGTACAATTCTGCTCTTATATTTTAGTCCCTTTACTTTAATTACTGGAACATTTAGTTTGATGTCTTCTTCTATACATACAACTTCATCTATTTTTTTTGGATCATGCTTATGGAGTATAAAATGTGAAGAGAGAGTTTCCAATTCTACTCTTGTTTCTTTTCCCTTTTTTAACATTATATAATCAGGAAACTTTCCCTTATCACCTCTTATTATCTTATCATATCCTAGCTTCCTAAAATTTTTTTTAAACCACTTACTAAATTCAAATTCACTTCTTATTATTTTCATTTTAGCATCCACAGGTTTACTCCCTGCTTTTTTATTCTATTAACCTTATTTTCCAGTGTTAGTTCAAGAAGATACTTGTCGGCAGTGTTCCATGATATTTTAAGAAATTTTGCAAGTTCTGAGGATGTTATTACTTTCTCTTTTTTCAGAAGTTCTAATATTTTATTATGATATTTCATACTATTACTCATATTGAATTTTATATTATCTTTAATATGTATATTACCAATGAAATGGTGATATTTAAATGTTATTTCAATCTATTAACTTTTGTATAACTATTAAGTAGTTACAAATAGAAAGGTTTAAATATTTCAAAAACCCTGTTAAAATATGAAAAATCTGACAAGATTCATAGCACCTATACTGGTTGCAGCTACTTTGACAGGAGGATGTGCTACCAATGGTAATAGCACCTTTAGTGGAGTCGCAAAAACAGAGTTTTATAACCCTTATCTTTCAGAAGCTAAGCAGCAAGAAGAATTAGACAGATGTAAGTCAGAAGTAATGCCGGAATACAGGTTAAGAGTTATTCTTGGATTTAATTCTGCAGGAACCAACAAATATACTCTTCCTAGAATGATACGTGATTGTCTTGGAAATGGGTGGGTAATGGATATGAAAAAATAGACATCTATTTATTCTTCACCATCAATTTGTTTTTCTTTTCCACTTATTAAACTTATTGAATCTTCTTCGGCAAATATCCCTATAACACTTCCAGCAACTCTTCCCGCTTTCCCGATTGTTGCATCTTCTAAGGCATCCATAAAATTCATGTTTTCACTGAACATATTATCACTTACTTCCATGGTTGTTGTTACTGCAAAAAGCCCCAAACCAACTGAAACAGGCGCGAAAATGGCTGCGGCGACACTGACAAAAAGTCCCACATTTCTGAAGAAGGATGTTTGTCTCTCTATATTGTCTGCTGTTTTTTCGAAGGCAGCAAGTGTTCCTACATCAGTTATTGATTCATCATAAGTTCCAGCAGAAACGCTTATTGTGTCACCTGCTGTTGCTGTGTTTATTGCATCTTGGATTGAACCATAATATTGAACCCCATTTATTTTTATATTGCCAATATTGGCTTCTGATTGAACAACCCAATTATCAACTTCAAACTCAAATCTCAAAATCTTTGTATTTCCATCAATTGTTTTTCCGTTTGCTTCTGTTGAATCAACACCTGTTTTCCAGTTACTTAATGAATGCCAAAAAAATTCCGTTGAAGGGGAATTACAACCTCCTGCAGGGCCTGTTGTAAGCCAAGCGTAAGAAGAATCACTTAACACTCCACTTCCTAATGTATCAACACTTCCTGTTGGACTTCCTGCAGTATTATCATGGCAATCTAGATTATTCACTTTTGCCCACTCAAATACAAGAGCATCATCAATCCCTGAATCATAAACTCCATTATCATTTAAATCCAAAAGAACATCAACATGGGGGGCATAACCAGAAACAACATTTGCATCCCAAGAAACAGAATTTAAATCACTCAATATTGAAACACCAACATCGCTTGCTTTAATCGCAATTCTTCCTTCGTCTCCATTTCCTACTGTGCCTGTTGTTTTTAAATTAATTGAGTAATCTTCATTTAGTGTGGAGGTTGCGCTATTTTTAACACTTAAATCATAAGAAACTACATTCAAAGTCGCAGCACTAACAAATCCGACGGTAATGAATAACGAAAACAGAAATAATACGCCTAATGCGCCTGACCTCAGCAAATTCGTCATTTTTGATGTAACTATATGGTAACCATATTGTAGGCTCTGTTGAAAAAGTCCTCGGGTAAAAGTTAATCTACCCGAGTTACATGTTATCATTGAGGTGACAACATGTCAAAAAAAGAAGTGAAGCTACTTAAAAAACTTGAGCAATTGCTCAAAAAACT
>Ga0210057_1000998_pt1 | contig 44506 bp, 43 predicted proteins | sample CryGeyCG2114_010_2_FD_183968 | JGI IMG/M metagenome (GOLD analysis project Ga0210057, IMG submission 183968) | Groundwater microbial communities from aquifer - Crystal Geyser CG10_big_fil_rev_8/21/14_0.10 (SPAdes) (version 2) | ecosystem: Environmental > Aquatic > Deep subsurface > Groundwater ...
ATACAAAAAAGGCTACTTAATTACTTATTTTGCGACTATTTGCCCTTATTGTATCCTAATGACTTGGGTTAGATTTTATATTGCAGATTCAGTTGTGGTATAGTTAGATTTTACGTTGCGGAATACGGGATCTTCCCAAATCCCTTTTAAAAGATATATAATTAAAAAGGCGATATAGTATTGCTTAATGGAATAAAACTAATAAAAACAATAAAAATGAACAATTCTAAACTTCTCGGAATTTTAATTATTATTATGAGCCTTGTAGTGGCTTTTCCGACATTTGCCTAAACCAACGGACAAAATTCTTTTAGTTTTTTAGCTCAGCAAATATCCTTGACTTTAGAGCTTCTTGCAAAACAACTTGCCCAGATTCAGGCTCAAATATCTGGGATTGAAACCGTTGGCACAGATTCTTCTATTTCTCCTTCTGATTCATCTGATTCGTCTGATTCGTCAATGACTACTCCTACTCCTACTCTTTCTCCTTCGCTTGATTTATTTGACTCTTCAATGATTTCTCCTCCTTCGTCTGATTCATCTGATTTATCAATAGTTTCTCCATCTGCGCTTCCGTCGTTTGCGCCAGAAAATGTGCCGGAAAATGCGTCGGAGAGCCAAGGTTTGACAGTAATAATCCCAGATGAATCAAGATTTACCGAAGACGATCAAGTTGAATATGGAGAAGTGGGCGAAAAAGTAGAAAAACTCCAGAGATTTTTAGAAGAAGAGGATTATTTTGATGCGAATAAATATCCGTATGGTTATTTTGGAAATATAACAAAAAATTCTTTGGCTAATTGGCAGAAGGATAATGGTATTTCTGTTGAAAACCGATTTTATGGCAGTTTTTTCGGGCCCTTATCAATTGATAAAGCTAATCAAGTAAGCCAGCAGGATATAGATGATTTAGTTTTTAAACTTAAATCTCAAGGTTTTACGGTATCACAACTATCATCTCAATCAACTACAGCTACTAGGACTCCTTTTCTGCCTATGGCTCCGCCGGTTTTAACTAGTCCGCCGCCGCCGCCACCACCGCGAATGCCTCCAAAAAATCCTTTTATTCCCATAAATAAAACAATACACCTAGCTTTTAGAGAAGGATCTAATATCAAGTATGGCAAATGGGATGGTGTGAATAGTCCGGTATTCAATACAGTGGATTTTGCTACTTTGATTAGTGGCGTTTATGGTCTGATAGATACTACCTTGGATGCTAGTGGCGACCATCACTTAGTTTATCTAGATTTAAATAACCAACTAAGATATAAGTTAAATTTTAATCCAATTGTTCCGATAGGCGCTTTAGCTAAGAATGTTGCCATAGCTGTTGATGATAATAATAAAACAGTCTATGTTGCTGCGGTTTCTCCTAATGATGAGATTTTTATTGCTAAAAAAGTTTCTAACAACTGGATTTCTGCCACCATAAAAGATGCTAATAATAATACTTTTAAACATCGCCAATACGCTGAATTCGAGCTATTTTTAGATACTTCGCAAAATCCAACTCTGTTGCATGTTATTTATTATGACAATACTTTCGCTACCGGCTCTCGGGTAAGACAGTTGACAATTGATTCAAATTTTGCTTTCAAGAGCAATAAACCTACTATTAGTTATGATACTATACTTTTTAACGTGGATGCAGAACCTAACAGAACGTCTAATAATTTAGCATTTGTTTATAAAGGCTTAAATAATACCGATTTTTTGGCAGAGTCATCTAATAACTGGTCCCCTAAAGCTGTCTTTACTCAAAGTCAAGTTTGGCGTCCGGCTTTAAAAATATTGGGTCCGTTTAGATGGGTATTGACTGACGACGGAAGCAATTTAAATATCTTTTCAAGTTTAGATGGAGGTAAAACTTGGAGAAACAAAAGTTTTAAATCTATAGGAATCAGCGCTGATGCTGATATAGATTTTAGTCCGCCGATTGCTGCGTTCGTATATATAGAATACCCGTTTTCTATGCAGGTTGGCTACTTAGATAATTTTCTATTTAATGATTGGAAGATTGAGAAAATATATGATCCTAACCGTTCCATTGACAATTTAAATATAGAAACGCAACATATACCAAACTAATTTGAAAATTTGTTTATTTAACAAACCTTTTATCAATTTCTTTCCAGTTGAGCGCATTAAAAAATGCTTCAATGTATTCGGGTTTTTTCATTCCGTAATCAAACACATAGGCGTGTTCAAAAACATCTAAAACAAGAAGCGGTTTACAGCCTGCGAGATGTCCCATATCGTGCTCTGAAACCCATGCGTTGAATAATTCACCGTCCCGCAAATCTTCATAAAAAATAGTCCAGCCAATTCCGCGCATTTTAGCTACGGCAATAAAATCTTCTTTCCATTTATCAAACGAGCCGCAGTTGTTTCTGATTTTTTGCGCGATTCGCGATTCGTCATCCAGCGATTCATTATCTTTGGACATATTTTCAAAATAAAGTTCGTGAAGCCTCATTCCATTCCATTCCCAGCCAAGCCTGCGTTGCATTTCGGCGTGTTCCGGAGTGCCCGATTGAACTTCTCTCAGTTTTTTAATTAAAGCGTTTGTGTTTGCGACATATCCGCTGTAAAGGCTAAAATGCGTTGTTAAAAGCTTGTCGCTGAACCCTTGAGTCCCTAAAAGATTTTCGTAATTTTTTTCTTGGTACATTTTCCGATTATAAAAATATAAATTTGGTTATTTTTCGGATTTGGTTTTTATTTTTTCGGTTTTTGAAAGGGTTTTAATGCATTGGGCGCAAATCAAAGCCCGCGTGCCATTCGGCAGGCGTTTTTTTTGCAGGTTTGGATATTTGCGGCTCCAGTTTGTCGGATTGTAATGACCGCGCAGAAGTTTTCTGTGCCCAACCATTTTTGAATTTTTTTCGCATAATTTACATTGCCTCATAGAGTTTTTAGTGTATATCAATTTTGCTTTTAAATCAAGTTAAGGGGTTCTCCGCAACATTTGTAGAATGCCCGATTTTACTTTTTACTTTTTACGATTTACAATTCTACTTATGTCTGACACTACTACCCTTATTAAAGAACGGCTTGATATCGTTGATTTTATAAAACAGTATGTGACGCTTTCGCCTGCCGGCAAGAATTTTAAAGGCTCTTGTCCTTTTCATAAGGAGAAAACTCCTTCTTTTATCGTGTCGCCTGACAGGCAAATTTGGCATTGTTTCGGGTGTGGAGCGGGCGGCGATGCGATTTCTTTTCTTATGCGTTATGAGAATATTGAATTTTTTGAAGCGCTAAAGATTCTAGGGGAGAAGTCCGGAGTAGATGTTCATTCAGGAAGTTCTGACCAAAAAAGGTTTAATATTTTGTATGATATCAATAAAGCCGCAAAGGAATTTTTTAAAGCTAATTTGCAATTTGATTCGGCTTCCGCAAAAGCGGCAAGGCAATATTTGTTAGATAGAGGATTGAATTCGGAAACAATTAAAGAATTTAATATAGGCATCGCTCCGAACGCTTCTGATTTTTTGGCAAAGCATCTTGTGAAATCCGGGTTTAAGATGCAGGAGATTGAAAGAGCGGGCGTTGTTCTCAAAACAGAGAGAGGAACTTATTGGGACAGATTTAGAAATAGGATAATGTTTCCGCTTCAAAATCATTTTGGAAAAGATATAGGATTTACCGGCAGGATTATGCCAAGCGCCGAAGAAACCGCCTCCGGAAAATATATAAATTCTCCGGAGACTCCTATTTTCAACAAGTCTAAATTGCTTTTTGGTTTTAACAAATCAAAAAACGCGATTCGCGAATCAAAGAGCGCGGTCGTTGTTGAGGGTCAGATGGACTTTCTTCTCTGCTGGCAAGACGGCATTAAAAATATCGTCGCAACATCAGGAACCGCGCCCACAAAAGAACATCTCAAAGCCATTAAACGCTTGGCGGATAATTTGGTTGTCGCGTATGACAATGATGAAGCCGGACAGATTGCGGCTGAACGTTTGATTGATTTGGCCGGCGAGTATGATTTTAACGTTCGTGTCTTAAATCAAGAATTATTAAATACAAAAGTTGACCCCAAGGCAAAAGATCCTGCCGATATCGTGATAAACAATCCCGGACTTATGGTGGAATTGGTCCGAAATTCTGAGCCGGCTATGCATTATTATTTCAACCGTTATCTAGGGGTTTATTCTTTTAAAGGCGTCCCTCCGGCATTTAAGGATATCGCTAATTTAAAAAAGAATATAAGAATTGTTTTGTCTAAAATTAAAAATATTGTAAGTCCGGTTGAAAGATCTCATTGGCTGAAGCAGCTTTCCGATTTGGTTAATATTTCAGAGAGTCAGCTTATGGAAGAAATGGGACTCGTTAAATCGGATAAATATTCCGTTTCTCAAATAAGTGAGTCCAAATCTGAAATGGATATTGTCGGTCAGAATTTTGCCCGACGCGATTTAATTGCGCAGAGGCTTATAAGTTTGGCAATTGCCAATTCAGATTTTAAAAAGGGGATAGAAGAATATTTTGATTTTTTGGCAAAACCTTATAGACAGGTAGGGAAATTTTTAACAAGCAGTTCAAAAATCGCGCTTACGCCTGACTTAAAAGAGCTCGCGGATTTAATAAGCTTGCGGTCAAGTTTTGAACTTAATGATAAAGCCGAGATGAGAAGAGAGTTTAATGAACTTGGGAGAAATTTAAAACTTGAATATTATAAAGAACAACGGGAAACATTAAGCGCAAAGATAAAGCAGGCTGAAGCAAGCGGCGACGAAAAGATGCTGGCTGAGTCTCTCCGCGAATTTGACCGAATATCAAAAGAAATCTATAGTATATAGGTATTTCCGGATTTTTGAATAATGTGTAAAGAAACTCCAGTAGTAAAAGCTTTATATTTTATATTGGTATTTTACATATAGTCGTAATAAGATTTTATTTGTTCATCGCCATTGTTAATTTGCCGTGAGCCTTGCGTATAATCCGGGCTTTTATCAATAAATTCTTTATGTCTAAGAAAAAGAAAATTCTAAAGAAGAAAACCGCTGTAAAGCGAGGAAGGCCTCGTAAAACCGCGGTTCGCAGAAAAACGAGGAAAATTGCAAAGAGGCTTGCAAAAAAGAAAGCCGGGAAAAAAGCGTTGCGCGGCAGGCCGAAAAAAGTGAAGCTCGGCAGGCCAAGAAAGGCAAAGCGCGGCAGGCCGAAAAAAGTGAAGCGCGGCAGGCCAAGAAAGGCAAAGCGCGGCAGGCCGAAAAAGACAGAATCAATTTTAAACCAGCCGCAAAAACAGACAGAAGCTGAGAAAAAAAGAGAATTTAATTTGCAAGCCCTTGAGGGACTTGTTCAAAAAGGAAAAGGCAGAGGTTTTGTGACTGATACAGAGGTTCTTGATGTTTTCCCGAATATTGAAGAAGATGTTTCTTTTCTTGAAGAAATTTACAAACAATTGGAAGAATCTAATATAAAAGTGATTGAGACTACGCAGTTGATTGAAATTCCAAAAACAGAGATTACCAAAAAAGAACTTGAAAATGTGACAGGCGTTCTTGGCGCTACAGAATTGCCGGATGCGGTTCAGATGTATTTAAAGGAGATTGGCAAGACTCCTCTTTTAACTTCGGCAGAAGAAAAAGAATTGGCGAAGAGAAATGAGCAGGGAGACCAGGAAGCAAGGAAGAAATTTATTCAGGCAAATCTACGGCTTGTTGTATCAATCGCAAAACGTTATGTTAATAGATCGCCGAATCTTAGTTTTTTAGATTTAATTCAAGAAGGCAATATCGGATTGTTCCGCGCGGTTGAAAAATTTGATTATAGAAGAGGATTTAAGTTTTCAACTTATGCGACTTGGTGGATTAGACAAGCGATTACTCGGGCTTTGGCAGACCAATCAAGAACGATTAGAATTCCGGTCCATATGGTTGAGACAATCGCGAAATATACTCAAGCGCGAAGACGTTTAATGCAAGAGCTGGGACGCGACCCTTTGCCTGAAGAAATCGCGGTTGAGATGGAAATGCCGGTTTCAAAAATTCATCATATTCAGAAAATTTCTCAAGAAGTTATTTCTTTAGAGTCGCCGGTTGGAGATGATGATGAGGATTCGCTTCTGGCCGAATTTGTTCCGGATGAGAAAAATCTTACTCCTGCGCAGATTGCCTCGCAAGGATTACTAAAAGAAAAAATTAAAGAAATTTTAGTTGATCTTCTACCGCGAGAGCAGGAGATTTTAAAGATGCGTTTTGGCTTGCAGGATGGAATCACGCATACTTTGGAAGAAGTCGGCAATAAATTTGGCGTTACGCGTGAGAGAATCCGTCAGATTGAAGCTAAAGCTTTACTTAAGATTCGCGACCATGGCAAATCGCATATGCTTGAAGGATATTAATTTTTTTAAGCCTTGCTAATAACTTGATGTTTTTGCGGAAGATCTGCGCGCAGGTTTTTATTTTTTAACAGATAAAAATGCGATTTCGCCAATTAAAAATCTAATTGAGCTTTCTCTCACGGGTTTATTTTTTTTTATTTATATTTTCTAAGTATAAAATAATACACATTGACTAAATGTTTTTGATTTTTTAGAATTTATTTTAGTCCTTTGTTGGCGTTTCAAAAACAAGGAGGGTCGTGATATGAAACATTATTATAATCCTCAGTTAGTCCATAAAAAAGGAAGAAGGATTAACCTTATGGATGATTTTGAGGCTACTAGAGAACAATTGCTGGAAGATGAAGTGATGTGCGTTATCAAACGAGTGGAAGGAGGCAGTATGGTTGCTTTTGCGATTTATAATCAGGATGATTTTCAATGGACTCAAAGAGGTTTTTTTCTCGGTCTTTACGCAATAGAGCTGTCGTTTGTTTCAGGACCGCTTTTTTGAACTGCTTGATTTTATTGAAATCAAGCAGTTTTTTGAATATTATTCTGAATTGACATTGTTATTTATTTTGTTTAGTATTATACTATATAGATAAATGTCGCGAAAAAATTAATTTTCTAAAAATCACGTAGAATATGAGAAATCTTATATCTTTCGTTGCAGTTGTTGTTGTTTTGTCATTTGTATTAATGCAAGCGCAGATAGCTTTTGCTTTTGAGATACCAAAGGCGATCGGGCTTGAGCCTGCAGGTATGTTGCCTACCAATCCATTTTATTTTGTCAAAGAGATTGGCTGGGGAATTAAAAGATTATTCACTTTCGGTTCTGTTGGCAAGGCAGAGCTTGAACTTACTATAGCGGAGAAAAAATTATCTGAGATTAAAAAATTGTCAGAGACAGGAAAGGATGAAAAAGTTATTGCAAAAGCTACTCAAGATTATCAAGATAGTTTGAATAGGCTTAAGAATAAAGTTGAGGCCTTAAAGGATACAAGTAAAAATCCGGATATTGATAAATTATTAGGCAATGTCGTTATGCGAGGATTAATCCATCAAGAAATTTTTGAAAATTTAAGAGAGACGCATAGCGGTATAAATGATAAATTATCCAATGTTGATTTTGTGATTGATGATGTTATCGCGACTGTTCCCCTTAAAGATAGTCCGGAGAGATTCAGCGAAAGAATCAAAGAAGTTTATGATTTTTTGGAAGAAATTGAATTTGTGGATTCTAATGAGGCGACCCTTAAAGCCGTTGAAGCCATTGAGCTTATTGGGGATAAAGTTAATAGCGAAGATTTAAAAGAAAAATTTATAGACATAAAAGAAGGTTTTTCAAGCGATACTATTAATGATGATTCAGGAGTGATTATTGAAATTAATCCTGTAGAACCTGTAAACCCCAAAGCCCCGCCGTCATTTAATAAATTTGAAAGTTTTCCCGGTGAGCCTGAAATTTTTGAGGCTGAGATTGTGGAGCCTCTTTAAATATAAATTAACAGACTTTGGATTCGGAAAATCAACTCTATTTATATGAGTTGATTTTTATTCACCTGAGTTTATACTTGTGAATATGGATTCTACTGAGATCAGGAAAAAATTCCTTAACTTTTTTCAAGAAAAAGGACATAGACTGGTTTTATCAAGTCCGCTTGTTTCCGACGACTCTTCGGTTTTACTCACAACTGCCGGAATGCAGCAATTTAAAAAATATTTTTTGGGAGAATTGGACGCGATGCGCGATTTTGGAAGCTTGAATGTAGTTTCTGCGCAGAAATGTTTTAGGACAACTGACATTGATGAAGTTGGAGACGCGACTCATTTGACTTTTTTGGAGATGCTTGGAAATTTCAGTTTTGGAGGATATTTTAAATCGGAAGCGATTAGGTATGCTTATGAATTTATAACTGAAGTTATGAAGTTAGAAATTGATTATGTAACTATTTTTGACAACCGAAAAGTCAAGGACGGCGACTGGAGATGTGATGTTGAGAAAGACCAAGAAGCTTATAGTATTTGGAGAGAAATCGGCATTCCTGAAAGAAAGATAAAAAGCGAGGGTGTTGATAATTTTTGGGGGCCGACGGGAGCAGAAGGGCCGTGCGGGCCGACAACCGAGATTTATATTAACGGCGTTGAAGTTTGGAATATTGTTTTTAATCAGTTTTACTGCGATGCAGATAGAAAATTAACTCCGCTTAAAATAAATGGCGTTGATACGGGAATGGGACTTGAAAGGTTGGCGGCTGTATTTCAAGGAAGGGAAAGTATTTATCATACTAAAACTTTTAAATCCATATTGGAATTGTTGCCGGAAGAAATAGACGGCAAGGTTGCGCGCGTTATTGCGGACCATGTTCGCGGAATTTCTTTTTTGATTGCCGACGGGATTCGGCCTTCTAACAAAGATGCAGGATATATTTTGCGAAAATTAATGCGGCGGATAATCGTGCATGCGCATTTAAATGACGAAGTTTTGCTTGAGCCGATATTTGAAAAAGTCGTTTCTTTGTATGAGGATTTTTATCCGGAATTAGATTTGAAAATGATTATGAAAGAATTTAATAGCGAGAATATCAAATTTCAAAAAACGATTATGCGAGGGCTTAAAGAATTAGACAAACCGCGAAAAATAAACGCCAAGACCGCGTTTTTGCTTTATGAAAGTTTTGGGTTGCCGTTTGAAATTATAAAAGAAATAGGAGGTGATAAAACTTTTGATTTAACGAGAAAAGATTTTGACCGTGAATTTGAACGCCATCGGGAAATTTCCAAAAAAGGCCAAGAGAAAAAGTTTGGCGGACACGGATTAATCTTAGACACGGGAGAATTAAAAGCAAAAGACAGGAAAGAGCTTGAAAAAGTCACACGGCTTCACACCGCGACTCACCTGCTCCAATCAGCTTTACGAAAGGTTTTAGGAGACGAGGTAAAACAAATGGGTTCTGATATTACAGTTGAGCGCACTCGTTTTGATTTTTCTTTCCCGCGTAAATTAACTCCGGAAGAAATTAAAAAAATTGAGGATTTGGTGAATGAGGTTATAAAAGACGATTCACAGGTGCAATACAAAGAAATGCCTATTGAAAAAGCAAAAAAAACCGGCGCGCTTTATTTTTTCCGAGAAAAATATCCGGAGCGGGTCAAAGTTTATTATGTGGGCAAATCACTTGAGAGCGCTTTTTCAAAAGAATTCTGCGGCGGGCCGCATGTTTCAAGTACAGGAGAAATAGGGGAATTTAAAATTATTAAGGAAGAATCAGTTGGCGTCGGAGTAAGGCGAATCAGGGCCGTTGTTAAACCGTAGTGGATGAGCTTCCGACTACGGAGGCAATATAATAGCCAAGATTGTTATTCTTTCTGGCACCTCGGGCAGAAATGAGCCGAGCGGACGCCCATTTTAATTCTTTTAATTTTTGTCTTGCAGCGATAACAAGCTTGGTTTTCGCGGCCATAAACTTTTTTGATTTGCGCGTAGCCGCCTCTGCCGCCCGTCGTATCGCGGTAATTTCTAACTGAAGAGCCGCGCAGTTTGATTGCTTTTCTCAGAACTTTCTTGATTTTCAAGAAAAGGGTTTTTAATTGTTTGTTTGTTAATCGGTTCGCGGGAGTGAATGGATTTATTTTTGCTAGCCATAGGGTTTCATCTGAATAGATGTTGCCTATACCGCTTACGACTTCTTGATTTAGAAGCGTTTGTTTGATGCTTGTTTTTCGTGAATTTATTAGATTTATAAACTTACCGGCTTTAAAATTTGCATCCAGCGGTTCCGGGCCGAGGTTTTTCAAGTCCGGAAGCGATTCAATTTTTTTCTTGCCGCCAAAAATTATTTTCCCGAATTTTCTTAAATCAGAGAAATTTAGAATCAAGCCATTATCCAAATAAAAAGCCGCTCTTATGTAATTTTTTTTATTTTTTCTTAAATCGTTTACGGCAAGCAATAAATGGCCTGTTAGTTTCGGGTGTATTAAAAGAAGTTTTTCATCTCTATTTTGAAGCGTGATAAGGATGTTCTTGGCGCGGCGGGCGATTGATTTTATTTTATAGCCTTTAATCCCCTTTTTGATTTTTGGAATGGATGTATATTTAAAAATTCGCGGCGTATCAGACCAAAAAGCCGCAATGCGGCGGCCTAAAATTTTTTTATTTAAATCGTTCACTATTGTTTGAACTTCTGGCAATTCAGGCATGCGAAATTTTGTTTGCTTCGCTGGCTTTGCCAGCTGGCAAAGCCAGCGAAGCAATGACAAACGAGCACCCGCTTAAATTTTTAACTCTTTTAGATAATTATCCAGTGTTTTTTTAAGATAGTTTCTACCCCAGCCAGTTTTTAAATATTTTTTTCTATTCATAGCATCTTTTTTAGTTTTATATCCTCCGAAGTATGTTAATTCCAGATATCTTCTATGCTTTGTTGATTATATATAACTTTTTTTATGTTCATTAAGCCTTCTTTTTATATTTTCGGTGTATCCTATATATAGTCCCTTATCTTTTTTACTAAACAGCACATAGACGTAATAGTATATAGTCAAAAATTTTGGCGGGTAAAGGCTTGTTAGCTAAAATTCTTTCGTCTTTGACTCCGAATTTTAGAACAATTCCTTTATTCTTCATAGATTATTTCTTTTACAGGAATTAAAGTTGGATTAGTCGGCAGTGTGAAATGAAAAGTTGTGCCGCGATTTATTATAGATTCAACCCATATCGTTCCGCCGTGCCTACGTATGATGTTTTTTGATATATATAAACCCAATCCGGTTCCTTCAACCGCGACTTTGGTGGCGTTCTCGGCTCGGAAGAATTTAGTGAACATTTTATTTATTTTGTCTTTTTCAATTCCTATGCCTGTATCTTGGATGCTTATTTTGAGATATGGCTTATTCGTTTGTTTTTCAATTTTCACAACCACCTCGCCATTTGGGATATTATATTTTATCGCGTTATCTATTAAATTAGAAAGCACCATAGCAAGTTTCTGCGGGTCAATTTTTATTTTCTCAATAGGTTCGCTTGGCTTTTCAAAATATAGTTTGATATTATATTGATTTGCGATTGGTTTTGCCTGTGTTAAGGCGTCTTCTAAGAATTGCGTAATATCAATTTCTTGGAAATTGTATCCGAATTTCCCCTCTTCTATTTTTGCAACATCAAGCAGATCCTCGGTCACTTTCATCAATCTGTTTATTGCGGCGCTCGCGTTCAATACAAGTTCTTTTTGTTCGGATTCAAGTGGCGCTTTTTTCAGGCTTTCAATTGCCCATTTTAAACCGGATAACGGAGTTCGGAGTTGATGCGATGCAACTGTTATAAACTCGCCTTTTGATTTTAAAAGAGATAATTCGCGGGTTTTGTCATGAATTAATTTTACAAATCCTAAAATTTTTCCGTTGTTGTCTATTATTTTATTTGTTACTATTTGAATATCAAGCGGCGGATCGTCAAAAGATATATCTATTATTTGTGGATAAATTCCCGGCATTGATCTGCGAATAATCGTTGTTGCAAGAGCCGGGAAAAGAATCGTGAGCAACGGTTTGAGTTTCGGAGAGAAATTTCTCTTAACTTTTAGCGTGAATGATTGGCCTATTATTTCAGCCGCGCGAAGATTAAAGATTTGTTCCGCCGCCGGATTAAAGACAAGGACTTTGAAATTTTGGTCATACGCAAGGATTCCTTCGTGGACATTGTTGATGATTTTGTTTAATCTTAATTTTTCAATTTTTAATGATAAGCTTGCATTCTCTGTTTGCGCGGCATTAAAGAAAACTAGAATGCCGAGCGATATTAAAAGCGCGGTATTAATTAACAGCCAAAATACGGGCAAATAAAAAAAGCTTATAACCAATGCCGCTAAAATCAATATCAAAAAAAGCCAGTTTAGATTTTTTAAAAAAAGTTGCATCTGTTTTTTGTCTTCCTTTATTTCTTTTATTTCTTTATTTTAGCTCATAAAGCCGTGAAGTTACAATTCTCAGATTAGATGAAGCTTGCTGTAAATTTATTTACGTTTCTGCATTGAATGCCCATATCGCGGCATTAGGATTTTCTCAGAAACCTCTTGGATTAAAGTTAGCCCGGAAAAATAAAAGTTTTATTCTTCTTGCATTGCAGCCTTTCCCCTGCTTATTCGTTTTATGTTTTTTAGTAAATTTTTTGGCGTTTGAAGATTTTTAACTTTGGCAAATATCGCATTTTGAATCCTGATTTTTTTCGCAATACCTAAATCAGTGAATTATATTTTAACTTTATTTATTACTATAATCCAATCATTCATTTTTCTGCATTCTATTTATTAAACTTATAAAGCCCATTTTTTCAAAAAAGATTCTAAGTTCCCGCTCGTCTAAACGATTGGAGTCCAGAGTTTTTAAATCTGTCGTCTCAATCGGAACATCTGTCTTTATTGTCGTGAGTTTTAAATAGAGCATTGCATTTTCTTTTTGGTTTTTTAATTTTTCGGCAACTTTATCTTTAATGATTACGAGATTCTCAAAAATTTCTTCCAAAGTCCCAAAATCTTTTAAAAGTTCAGTTGCGGCCTTAGGTCCAATGCCTTTTATTCCCGGTATATTGTCAGATGAATCTCCGATTAACGCTTTGTATTCCGGCAGTTTTTTCGGAGGCAGTCTGTATCTTTCAATTACTTTTTCCTCGTTGTAGGTGTCAATGTTGTTTAAGCCGTTTCTAATAATCTGGCAGACGATTTTGTTGTTTCGAACAAGCTGTAATAAATCCAAATCGCCAGAAAGAATTATTACTTTTAGGTTTGGCTCGCGCCCGAATTTTTCCGCTAAAGTTCCTATAATATCATCCGCCTCAAACCCTGCTTTGCTGAATGTTTTAATATTGAAGCTCTCAAAAACTTCCGGGATTTTTTCAAGCTGAGTGATGAGTTCGTTCGGAGGAGTTGCGCGATGAGCTTTATAATCTTTAAATTCTTCTTTTCTAAAAGTTATTTCCGGCCTGTCCAGCGCCGCCGCGATATAATCAGGTTTTTGTTCCTTAATGATTTTAAACAGGATATTGCTAAGTCCGTATATTGCTTGTATCGGTTGATTGTCAGGAGCAGTTAAAGGCGGGAGAGCGTGGAAAAAGCGATACACGATCGCGCTGGAATCAATTAAAGTCAATGTTTTCATCAATTTATTATAGCACGGCTTACACTTGATAAATTTGATTGGCGATTGATTAGCTTACCTTGTATAATTGATATAGTGTTTGAAAGGGCTAAGAAATATTTACCTTTTATAGAGAAAAACGAAAGTTTTTTGGTTATTGAAATTTTAAATAAATTTATCAGGATTACTTCTTTGATTGTTAATTTCCCCGCAAAAAAATTGAAAGTTGATAATTGTTTAATCGCAAATCATAAATTGGAAAATCAGATTGCGGCGCTCGGTTTAGTTAAAGGTTTGCTTAATAAATTCGGCAGACTTGATAAATATAAAATTATTGCCAGTTTAGATTCAAGTTTGGCGACTACGGTTCACAGGAGCGTGGTTCTGAACCGAGACAACTATAAATCTCAGATTGACGAAGCTGACTTGAATAATAAGATCGCGCAGGGGATTTGGAAGCTTTTTGATAAAGGGAGAGGCGAGGCTGCGGCGAAAATGGGCGTGAGCGATTTAGATGTTACTTTAACGGATGTAAGAGTGAAAAGCATCAGTCTTGACGGGCATAAGGTGAGTAATCCCTTGGGATTTAAGGCTCATACTATAGGGATTCAATTTTGCCAGACTTTTAATCCGCGCTCTTTTATTTTTGAACTTAAAAAAATAATTCCGGCTGACAGGTTGGTTTTTATTACTGAAAATGGCTCGGCAGTTTCGGATGTCTTGACTAAAATAGGGAAAGATAATTTTTTACTCATTGATTTATTAAGAGACAAGACAAGTGTGTTTCTAACAAAAGACAGGTCTATTTTCTATCTTTCCAGTTTCCCTTGGGGAAAAGATAATTTACTCTCTTCAATCAAAGAGGCTTTTTCCGTAAGTTCCAATGTGGCTGAAAAAATTTTCAGGATTTACTTGACAAAAAACGCATCGCCTACATTTTTAAAGAGCATTGAAAAGCTGCTTTCTGAAAAATTTATGGATTTTGCCGATTTAATTTCTAATACTTGCAAAGCTTCTTCACCGCCACTGCTTTATTTAATTTCTTCTTTCTCGTTGCCTGAATTTGTTTTAAATTCCGGCATTAGAACTAATATGAAAAGGAAATTGAAATTCAAACTTGCTCACCATGGATTTATCGGCGAGCATTTTGATTTTAATCTGGAGTTGGATGAAAATTTGGCCAGGAATAACCAATTGCCTGCATTATCAGCATTCTTGGGCTTTTACTTTTTACCGTCTGATGATAATATAAATAAAATAGCGAAGCGGCATGCCAGATGGTTGATCATCCAATAGCTTTGATTTTATAAGTTGCGGCTGGCTATCCATGCTGGTTTATAAATTTAAGAGTCAGAATATTTTTTAATATTATTATGGAGAGGATTAATGTAAATAAACGCGACGAGGTAACTTTGGTAGCCGAGAAGATTATTGATAGCGGTTCGGACGATATTGTCTTGAATGTGCCGCGCTTTTCTAAACTTGCTGATTCTCCAATGAATTTTAGATTAATTAAAAGAGAGGCGGAAGCGATGAATAAAAATATCACAGTGGAATCGGTTGACGATAAAGTAATTGAATTATGCAAAAAGGTGGATTTAGCTTGTTCAAATCCTTTTTTTCAGGATTCTAAAAAACAATTTTCTGATATTATTGTCGGTAAAAAGCTAGACAATCATAAAGGTCAAGGCTATGAAGCTGAGATAGAGGAGCAGGAGGATTTAAATGAATCGCATTCTTTTCAAGATAATAATGGAATAATCAATAAAGGCATAACTTTAGTAAAAGCAGGAATCAAGAACGTGAATTTCAAAAAAAGAAAACAAGGCGTTGATTCTGATATTGAATTTACACAAACTGTTAAGAAAAAATGGTTTTCAAACAAACTAATGTTTGTCGGTTCGGTGTTTGTTTTTATTGTTCTCGCATTATTTCTGGGGTTAGGAGTTCTGCCGAAAGCTAATATTACGCTTGTCGCGGCAAAAACGAACTGGAATTATAAAAACGTCTTAAGCACAGACTTTAATATAAAGAGTTTTGATTCTGTAAAAAATAAAATCGCGGGTCAGGTTTTTGTTCAAAAACGGAATATCCAGCTGTCTTTTCCCGCTTCAAGCCGTCGCAAAGTAGAAACAAAAGCAAAAGGGAAAATCACTATTTATAATGCTCACAGTTCCGCCGCCCAGGCTTTAGTTGCCACAACGCGATTTGAAACGCCAGATGGGAAAATATTTAGGATTCCTCAAAAGGTAATAGTGCCGGGCGCAAAGATTTTGAACGGTAAAATTATTCCTTCTTCAATAGATGTAGAGGTTGTAGCTGATAGGACGGGCGATGATTACAATATCGGGCCGGTTAAGAAATTTACTATTCCGGGATTCAAAGGGTCGGAGAAATTTGATACTTTCTACGCCGAATCAAAAGATTCTATGACGGGCGGCTTTATCGGGGAAACCGCTTTCCCAAACGATGAGGAAATTGATGCCGCTAAGAAAGAAGCCGCGTCTGTTCTTGAGAAGACAATCAACGCTTTGATACTGGCGCAACTCCCAAAAGAATTTAAGCTTTTGGATGGCGCGACTAGATTTAAAATTTTAAAACAAGAAATTGATTATGAAGCGAGCCAAGACGACAAATTCTCAATTTTCACGGAAGCCGAGACGACTATTACGGTTTTCAGGGAAGAGGATTTATTAAGTTTACTTAATTCAAAGTTAAAGGACAAAGTTGGCGACGGTTTGGAAATGAAGGAATACAAGCTTGAATATAATTCTTTAAAACTGGATTCGGAGGACAATCTAAGTTTTGAAGCAGATTACGAAACTATTTTGGCAAAACCTATTGATGTTGATTTAATCAAGAAGCGAATAGCCGGTAAGTCAGAGCCGGATTTGAAAGCCGCGATTTTTTCAGTTTCCGGGCTTGAATCCGTCCAGCTTTTACTCTGGCCGTTTTGGGTCAATAGGGTTCCTAGGGATTTGGATAAAATTAATATAACAGTTGACTAGATTTAAGAATAAATGTTAGTATGTCTTACTATCAAGCTGCGTTCGGCTTTGTTGAATTATGTCTGATAAAAATGCCATAAAGGTTGAGGGCAGGGTTGAAGAAGCGTTACCTGCAACCAAATTTAGGGTAATTTTAGATGATGGCAGGGAAATTTTGGCGTATCTTGCCGGAAAGATGAGGCTTCATTATATTAAAATTCTCCCTGGTGACAGAGTTTTAATTGAACTAAGCCCTTATGATGATAAGCACGGAAGGATTATTAGAAGATTGTAACCAAGATAGTTTTATTATTGATTCTCGCGCGTGAATATAGTTTGATTGAATATTATATTATGATAAAGCAAAAATTTAGTTTCACGAAAAGGTTTTTATATATAAATTACAAGAGCGCATCTTTGGCGCGGCCTTGTTTTTACCAAGTATGAAAGTAAGAGCGTCGGTGAAACCAATGTGTATAAATTGCAAAGTCGTTAAAAGAGGCAAGAAAATTTATATTGTTTGTAAAAACCCCAAACATAAACAGCGGCAAGGATAGTCGATGTTTCCGAATAAAAATCAAAATTTTCAATTTTTAAGAAAAACAAGCATGAGGATTTCAGGAGTCAACATACCGGATAATAAAAGAGTTGAAATCGCGCTCACCTATCTTTACGGTGTCGGGATTTCTTCCTCGCGCAAGATTTTGAATCATGCGCGAGTTGACCCGAATAAAAGAGTTAAAGATTTAGAACCCGATGAGGTAAACAAGATTCAAAACTTTTTGGATAAAAATTCAAAAATAGAAGGAGAGCTTAGGCAATTGATTAGAAGGAATATTTCCTTGCTTAAAGAATTAGATACTTATCGCGGCTCAAGGCATTTAAAGAGGCTTCCCGCAAGAGGGCAGAGAACAAAAACCAATTCCAGGACTATTCGGGGCAACGTGCGTAAAACCGCCGGAAGCGGTAAAAGAAAATTAGAATTAAAATAAGATATCAACTCAGTTTCAAACTGACTTCAGCGGTCAAATAAAAAAATTTTATGGGAAAGAAAAAAGTAGCAAAACAAACGGAAGCAGAGGTTTTACAGGAAAAAGCAACGCTTGAAAAAGCGTATATTGAATCTGCCGGCAAATCCGTCAAAAAGAAATTTGATAACGGAAGAATTTATATCAGTTCGTCTTATAATAATACTTTTATAACCATTACGGACGATATGGGTAATGTTATAGCATGGAGTTCTTCCGGGGCGTTGGGGTTCAAGGGTCCTAAAAAGGCAACTCCCTTCGCGGCTTCTAAGGTTATCGCCGCTTTATATGAGAAGGTTCAAAAATCAGGCCCTTTTAATGTGCAAGTGTTTGTAAGCGGTATCGGAGGCGGGCGTGATTCGGCGCTCAGGTCATTGGTCAACAGAGGTTTTAATATTGCGTCTATTAAAGATATAACGCCGATTCCGCACAATGGCCCAAGACCCAAGAAAGTTAGAAGAGTATAAAAATATATGTTTAATACAAAAGAAAAAAAGGAAAGAAGATTAGGAGTTAAATTGTTTTTAAAGCCTAATCGTTGCCTTTCTCCAAAATGCGTCAGTGTGAGGCGTCCGACAAGACCGGGCGTTCACGGGAAAGCAAGGCGGAGAGTTTTGTCGGAGTTCGGACAGCAACTCCATGAAAAGCAAAAATTCCAATTTAGCTACGGATTAAAAGAAAATCAAATGAAAAAGATTTTTATAGAAGCTGTTAAAAATCCGGAAGTAACAGGCGATATGATTGTATCTCTGCTTGAGAGGAGGCTGGATAATGTTGTGTTTAGATTGGGTTTTACGCCTTCTCGTTCGGTCGCAAGACAAGCGGTGAGTCATGGAAATATTTTGGTAAATGGGAAAAAGGTAAAATCTTCTTCTTATAGAACAAAAGTTGGCGATGTTATCACGGTGCGCAATAAAGCAAAAGACAGTTTGGTTTTTAAAGATATGCCGGAGACAATTAAAAAATTAGAACATCCAGTTTGGCTTGAGGTGAATCCGGAAACTGGAGAAGGAAAGGTCGTTTCTTCGCCAAAGGATTACGAGATGCCATTTGATGTTAATCTGGTTGTAGATTATTATTCAAAAGTCGTTAAATAAAAAATTTTATAAATAAAACGATTATAAGTTTGTGATTACAGTATCCATTTGAAAGAAAATGGCTTTAGTTACAACCGCTATAATCAAAATATTATTATGAGATACGAAGATTTAAGCGAAAAGGTTTCTATAAGAACCGTTTCAGAAACAGAGGAAGAAGGAGTTTTTGAAGTGGAAGGTTTATATACCGGCTATGGCGTAACTTTAGGCAGCGCAATTCGTCGCACCCTTATTTCTTCATTACCCGGAGCCGCCATAACGCGCGTAAAAATTAAAGGCGCGAATCATGAGTTCACAACTTTGCCGGGAGTTGTTGAAGATATAGTGGAGATTTGCCTTAATCTCAAAAAGATAAGGTTTAGAATTCATACATGGGAGCCCCAGGTTTTGAATTTAAAAGTTAAAGGCGAAGGAGAGGTTAAAGCAAAAGAAATAAAAACCAATTCCGAAGTTGACATTATTACTCCGGATTTGCATATAGCGACTATCAGTGAGAAAGGAACAGAACTTGATATGGAATTAACGATTGAAAAAGGTTTAGGTTATGTTCCTTTTGATTCTAGAAAGCCGGAAAAACTCCCGATTGGAGTTATAGCGCTTGATGCGATTTTTTCTCCGGTTTTGAGAGTTAATTTCTCTGTTGAAAATATGAGAGTGGGCGATAGAACGGATTTCAACAGGCTTAAAATTTCTATTACAACTGACGGAAGCATTACTCCGTCCTACGCTCTAATTGAGGCATCAAAAATTATTCAAAGCCATTTTGTCAAAATATCCGAAGCGCAAGAGAAAAAAATTGAAACGGGAAATAAACAAGATGGCAAGGGAAAAGATAAGGAATTAAAAATCGCGAAGACAACAAAGAAAAAGAAGAAAGACGATGACGAGTGATTTTTTTTAACCGAATAAAAAGTATGATTAAAAATTCGCGTAACAAAATAATTCGCAGTCAGGTAGATGTATTTGATTTCAGTTGTTTTGGCGCGGTTTTCCCTGTTGAGAATTCCGGTAAATATAAAGGCGCGCGCGAAGGTTGAACTATTGAGAATTATTAAGGAAAATATTATTTCAATTAAACTAATTTAAAGAAAAGTTTGTTTTTCAAGATGAGAAAGTTCCATCGCATAACAGGAAGACGCAAGGCGTTTTTTAGATTGCTCTCAAGCAGTTTGATTTTGCATGGGAGAATTGAAACCACGATTGCGCGGGCAAAAGAGATAAGGCCGATTGTTGAGCGTTATGTTACGACTGCCAAACGTCAAGATTTGGCAAGTTTGAGGCGGCTTATCGCAAAACTGCCCAAAAAATCCGCAGAGAAATTGTATTATGAAATTGCGCCGAAGTATAAATCAAGAAATGGCGGATACTTGAGGATTGTTAAGACTTCAAAGACAAGAGTCAGAGATTCCGCGCCCATTGCAATCATTGAATTCGTATGAAAGGTTTAATATGCCAAAGATGCGCAAAATTGCGCGCGGCTCATGAAATTGTTTCGTGAAAATTCGCAATTCGTATAGAGATTAAATAAAACTATGGAACATATAATAGACGCAACTAATAGGAAATTGGGAAGGCTTGCTTCAGACATTGCTTTGATTCTACAGGATAAACATTCTGCGGGTTATAACCCGAGATTACCTGGTAAATCAAAAGTAATTGTTAGGAATGTTTCCGGGCTTGTCGTTAGCGGTAGAAAATATGATGAAAAGATTTATTATAAACATACGGGTTACGTTGGGCATTTGAGAGAGAAAAAATTTAAGCAGATTTTTGAAAAAAACCCTGAGAAGGTTTTGTTTAGCGCGGTATATAATATGCTTCCAAAAAACAGGTTGAGAGCTAAAAGATTAAAGAGGTTAATTATAGAAAAATAGTATGGCTACAAAAGATGAACTCAAAACTAAAAAAGAAAGGTATTTTGAAAGTTCCGGAGGAAGGAAAACCGCTAAGGCAAGAGCGCGCATTTTTTCTTCAAAGCAAGGCATCGTTATAAATGATAAAAACTACACCGAGTATTTTAAAACCGGCAGAAATCAGAAAATTGTTTCTGACCCGATGAGGATGATGGATGTTGACGGCAAACTTGGAGCAACTATCAAAGTTTCGGGCGGAGGAATAAACGCTCAGGCAGAAGCAGTTCGTAATGCTATTGCTAAGGCTTTGGTTGAATTTAATGCAGAGTTTAAAAAGAAATTGAGAAAAGCAGGATATATTACGCGCGACGCAAGGATGGTGGAGCGGAAAAAATACGGTTTAAAAAAGGCTCGCAGAGCGCCTCAATGGAAAAAACGATAGTTTTTATTATTATTGAATGTTTCTTTAAAAACGTGATTTTCTGTTTAAGAAGATTTAAACCGCTTGCGTCATCCGTCAATAAATCTTGACTTGCGTTATGAATTTAACTTTACCTGATTTCGCAAGCTTTAAAAAGTTTTCACGGCCTTGCTGGTCGTTCTCGTTTAATTTTTTTGCGAAGCTTTGATTGCGAGAAGATATTTTTATTCTGCTGGTAATTTTTTGTTAAAATATATAAGTATGCAAAAATTTCTGATTTCTCCATTCTTTGTTCTGGGATTATTCATAGTGATTTTTATTTCTGACATCCTCGCTTTTGTTTATGGATGGTATTGGAGCGTTCAGTATGTTGACAGTATTCATCATTTTTTAGGCGGATTATGGATAGCGAGCGTCGTTTGTTCGTTTTTAAATATCAGAAAAAAAATCTTTGATATAAAAAAAAGTTTTCTTGTAAGTTTGATTTTAGTTTTGGGGGTTGTAGCGATTGCCGGTATAGGATGGGAATTTTTTGAATTTGGATTGGAAAAATACGCTGAGACGCAGATAGTGGTGTATGAGAAACTCGGCCTTCAAGATACTTTGGCTGATTTATTTTTTGATATTTTAGGCGGTTTAATTTTTGCTATTTTATACCTTTTAAGCTTCAGAGAAAAATTAGGATAAGAGAAAAGCGGCGGCGAAAGTCAGGTTGATATTGCGTTAAAATAATTTGCCTTTTTTATTCTACTATGCTACTTTACTGATGTTACTGGCGCAAGGTCGGTAATCCTCCTCTGCCGGAGAAATCGGTAGGATTAGCTCTTTTTAGAACTTTCTAGAGAGGAGAATAAGATGCCGGACCTACTTGATCAACGTATCAGGAGTTTAGGATTTCCCTCACAAGGGAAATTCCGCGTCTTTTGTTACGAGAACGTTCAAGAGCTACTTTGGGCTAAGGGAGACTACGACGATTTGGATGAAGCGAAAAAATCTGCCGATGAGAGCGCTAAGTCAACTGTTTATCAGGTGTATAGCGCATTCGTGTATGCCCATAATGGACAAGAAGTTTATGTTACCGGACAAAAGGATGTCTAAGAACATCTCAATAAGTGGACAAAGATGATAGAGATAATGTAATCCTTGATATAGCGGGTGAAATAGAAAGTCTTGGACGAGGAAGCTTGAAGCATAGGTTCTCGATTTCAGCGCATAAACTGGAAGATTGGGGCGCGCGGCTGCAGAAGCTTATTTGCGCTTCTAGAGAAGAGCTTGAATCTCTGCGCAACGAAATTCTGCGCGGCAATCCGGCGAAGTATCAGTAAGCGATTACCTTACTGGGTTTGGGCGGTTCCAAGCGAAGCCGCCTTTTTTCTATTTCTTTATTCTTCAATGTAAGCTTTGTAAAGTGCATATTAAAGCTTTTTAATTTCACTCTTCAGTCGTAATGGATTTGTAATGGTCTTGCAATCCCTTTTTGGCTTGATTAGGTAACCTTTATAATACTTTTTTCTCTTGGCGTGACTTTTGGTTCTTTATTTTCTACCTAATTTCATTGACTGGTATCTGGCAATAATTTTCCTTTGCTATAATGCTGTATTAAGTTTTCTTGCGAATCAAAATAAAATCTGCTACATTTTAGCTACCTATGCGCTTCGTAATCAACGGCGGTAAAAAATTGAAAGGCGAAATCCTGGTGGCGGGCTCAAAAAACGCGGCAACGCCAGTTATTGCGGCTACGCTTTTAACTGAACATCCTTGCATTATTTCAAATATTCCTAGAATAGACGATGTCCATACAATGCTTGATATTTTAGCCAGTATGGGCTCAAAACAAAGATGGATAGATGACCATACTGTTGAGATTATAAATGATGAAATAAACTCTGAGAATTTGGATCAGATCCTAGTAAAGAAAATCCGCTCTTCAATCTTAATAGTCGGTCCAATGCTCGCTCGTTTTGGAAAAGTAAAATTTTCAATTCCCGGAGGATGTTCGATAGGAGCGCGACCGATTGATACGCACTTAAATGCGTTCGAAAATTTTGGTGCCGATGTGAAGTTTGATGAAAAGAAAGAACTTTATGAAATAACTCTTGGTGATGCTTTTAAAAAAGAAATTGTCTTGCGGGAATTCAGCGTAACCGCCACGGAAAATATTTTGATGCTTGGAGTAAAGTATCCGGTTATAGTAAAACTTGCGGCGCAGGAACCTCACGTTGTTTGTTTAGGAGAGTTTTTAGGAAAACTTGGGGCCGATATTTCAGGATTAGGAACCCATAATATAACAATGGCTCCCGATGGCAAAAATTTAAAAAGGATAGAGCATAGAATTGTAAATGACTATCTTGAGATGAGCACGTTTGCTATTCTCGGTGCCGCAACAAAAAGCGATATTGCCGTTTCAGGCATTTATCAAGACCAGATAGATTCTGTTTTGGCGAAGTTCAGGGATATGGGCATTATTTTTGAAATTAAAGGAAATAAACTCTATATTTTCGGAACTAAGAGCAAAATTAAATCTTCAAAAATTGACACCAGAATTTATCCCGGCATTCCAACCGATATTCAAGCCTTGTTCGGCGTTCTTGCCACTCAGGCTTACGGCAAAACTCTTATCTTTGACACTTTGTATGACGGTAGATTAAAATATATTGACGAGCTCAAGAAAATGGGCGCGAAAGCTCGTATTCTAGACCCCCATAGGGCAGAAATAGAGGGCCCGACCGATTTAAACGGCACCGAGGTTCAGAGTCTTGATTTAAGAGCCGGAGCGACGCTCTTAGTTGCCGCGCTTACTGCAAGAGGTAAGAGTGTTATCGGTCGAGCCGAGCAGATTGATAGAGGGTATGAGAAATTGGACGAGAGATTGAGAAAGCTTGGGGCAAATATTAAACGAGTTGCTTAATGTTTAAATCAATCAAATAATCCTCTGGAATAACGGGAAATATAAAACTGTGAAAACAAGGAAAAAGAATTTTGTAATTTTATATAGAAATTGCGCTTGGTATAGAAAATAAAACACAATATGTTCACAAGAAAAATAGGTATAGATTTAGGAACGGCTAACACGATTGTCTTTGTTCAAGGCAAGGGCTTTATTATTAATGAGCCGACAATCGTTGCCTTAAGTCTTCCGGATAACAGCGTTCTTGCGGTTGGCCGCGAAGCAAAAGATATGATAGGGAGAACGCCCGAAGATATTTCCCCTTATCGGCCTTTAAAAGACGGAGTAATTGCTGATTATTATATTACAAAAGCAATGCTTAGATATTTTATTTCAAAAGCTGTTGGGGCTTTTAATTTGTTTCGTCCGGAAGTAGTTATTTCGGTTCCCGCCGGAATTACGCAAACCGAACGCCGCGCGGTGGTTAATGCGGCGCGTGAAGCCGGCGCTAAAGAAGCTTATGTCGTGAAAGAGCCTATCTTGGCCGCGCTCGGAGCCGGAATTCCGATTAATGCATATTCTGGTAATATGATTATTAATATAGGCGGCGGAACATCTGAAGTTGCCGTTGTTTCTTTGGGCGGAATTGTTAGTTGGTCAAGTTTGCGTGTTGCGGGGAATAAAATGGATCAAGCAATCACTGACTATATTAAAAAGAAATATTCTTTATCCATTGGCGAACAAACTGCCGAGAACATAAAAATTGAAATTGGTTCGGCTTTAGTTACTAAGGAACAGCAAGAATTTGAGATTCGCGGACGGGATTTGGTTTCAGGATTGCCAAAGGATATTATCGTAAAATCAAATGAGATTGCAGAAGCTCTAACGCCGCATTTGCTTGATATCGCGGCTTCGGTTCAGTCAGTTTTTAATTCAACCCCTCCGGAATTAGTTGCGGATATTATGGAGAAAGGAATTGTGTTATCTGGAGGCGGGTCAAAAATCAAACACATTGATGAATTTTTTAAACGTATGACAGGCGTGCCGTGTTATATGGCGGAAGAGCAACTTTTCTGTGTTGCCAAAGGGACAAGTTTAATTCTCAGCCATTTAGATGTTTATAAAAAGACACTGTTGAATAAGAGATAATACTTTGTGAATTTGGCTGTAAAATATAAAAATCATATTAAAGAGATAGTCCAGTAAAATATTCGCTTTGAGCGATTAAATTAATAAAAACTATGGCATTTGTTCAAGAATTGCAAGCTGATTTCAAAAGATTGGTAGATAATGATGATTTAGTTCATGGGTATGTTTTTTTCGGGATCAATTTTAAAAAACAATACACCTTTGCGAAAGAACTCGCGAATTACATTGAACAGAAAAAATGGCAAGCTCCCGAGAGGATTTTGCCGGATTCGTTATTTATTAATGAAGATAAACCGGGAATCGGAATTGCAAGGACGGTTACAAAATTTCTTTGGCAAAAGCCGTTCAACTCTTCCAAAAAAATCCTAATTATAAACAAAGCTCACGGCTTAACCGCGCAAGGGCAAAATGCGATTTTGAAAATTTCAGAAGAGCCGCCAGAACATTCTCTAATCATTTTAATCGTCCGCGATCCCGATGTTTTAATTACGCCTTTAAACTCCAGATTACAGAAGATTTATTTTAGCGGAGAAGGCGAGGCTGAATTTTCAGATAAAGCGAAAATGTCGGTTTCTCAAGTATTGAGAGCCCCTACTAGGAAAGAAAGGACCGATGCGATTAAACAAATGCTAGAAGATGAAATTGACCTTGATGAATTTATATCAGCGTTGATTTTTGAGTTGAGGAAGAATTTAATGAGAAATTGGGTTATTATAAAAGAAGTTCTAAATAGATGGGTATTAATAAATCAATTTAATGTTAATAAAAAATTGCAATTGGAAGCGGTTTTCAGCAAACTTGATTGATTTAAATGCCGCGCAGAATAATTTAGATAGCCGGATAATGGATAAAAAATATACTACAAAAGAAAATTTAAATATCAATTAAAGTTTGCGGTTAGTCCGCAGGTTCTGATATGTTAGAAATGAATGAATTAATAAAAAATTTTGAAAATAAAATAAGTTTAATTATTGGAAGTTTAAAAACCGAATTGGTTAATTTTAGAACTAATAGACCGACGCCTCAGTTAGTTGAAGGTATCTTAGTTGATTATAGTGGTCAGATGCTTTCTATTAAGCAATTGGGGTCTATCAGTATTCAGCCACCGCGAGGGATTAATATAACTGTGTGGGATAAAACTTCTGCGCCGCTGATCTCAAAGGCGATTGAAGATTCTAATTTAAAACTTAATGCAAGCGTTGATGGAAATGTCGTGAGGATAAACTTGCCGGAATTAACCGAGGAGAGGCGGACAGAGCTTGTAAAAGTTGTTAAGAAAACCGTTGAGAACGCAAGAATTAAAATTCGGACTTTAAGAGATGATTCAAACAAGGAGATAGATAAATTAGTCAGAGAAAAAACAATCAACGAGGACCGGAAATTTAATTTAAAAAAAGAAGTGCAGGAGAGGATTGATAAAACAAATAAGGAAATATGTGATATTCTAAATAACAAGATTAAAGAAATTCAAGAATAATTTTCTAATTTAAAAACACACAATGCGTCACAAAATAAAAAAGATATAAAAATTAAATATGGCTATTGTATTATTAATCGTGGGCATATCATTATTGATTTTAATCCATGAAATGGGTCATTTCTTCGCGGCGAAATATTTTGGGCTTCTGGTTGAAGAATTCGGGATTGGGTTTCCGCCGCGATTGTTTAAAATAAAAAAAGGCGAGACGGTTTACAGCATTAATCTGTTGCCGTTTGGCGGATTTGTGCGGATTCACGGAGAAAAAAAACCGGAAAAAGACAAGGAAGAAAATAAAGAACGCAGTTTTTGGTATTTACCGATTTGGAAGCGGTCAACGATTATTGTTGCGGGAGTTGCGATGAATTTTATTCTCGGATGGGTTTTGATTTCAACAATGTTTATAGTTGGCGCGCCGACTAAAGTTATAGTCGCCGATGTTTTGGATAATACTCCGGCAGCTGCCGCCGGGATTATGGCAGGGGACAGAATTTTGGAGCTTGGCAACGGAGAAGCGTTTTATGCAATTAACGAGGTAAAACAGCTTATAGGACTTGTTAATGATTCAAAAGGCAAGGAAATTTCTCTTAAACTTTTGCGCGGAGATGAAGAAATGGTTATTAATAATATTGTGCCGAGAATTGAACCGCCGGAAAAGGAAGGCGCTTTGGGAATTGCTTTGAGTGAACTTGGGATTAAGAAACACGGAATCTTCGCCGGTATTTGGAACGGTCTGATTTCGTCATTTAACATAATTGGCGCGATTTTTACGGCTTTAGCTAATTTAATTTTAGGAATATTCACAGGCGGAGCGGTTCTGGAGAATTTCGTAGGCCCGGTCGGAATTTTTCAAATTGCCGGACAAGCTGCGGAATTCGGCTTAATTTTTATCATTCAACTTATTGCTCTAATTTCTTTGAATCTGGCGGTTCTAAATATTATTCCGATTCCGGCGCTTGATGGAGGCAGGTTGCTGTTTTTGATAATTGAAAAAATTAAAGGTTCGCCTGTTTCAGGAAATAAAGAAATGTGGGCGCATGCAGTCGGATTTATTGTTTTAATTTTGTTAATGGTAGTGATTACCGCAAGAGACATTATTAATTTATTCTAGATTTACAGAAATGAAAAATGTGCAAGATACGAACTAGCGTCACTTGACGCTAGTTCGTATCTTGCTTACTGATACGCGTAAGATTTTGGCATGGCGCGTTTTTTCAAAGTTTAGTTGCGCCTTTTTTATTTTTTAAAACATTGATACTATAAATATAAGTAAAATGCGAAATGAGCTTAATTGCTTGATTTTAATCATATATAAGCGAGATTTTGACTTTTTGCCCGCTTAATCTAGGATTCTTAAATTATGAAACAGTCAGATTTTTTCACTAAAACTTACAAAGCTTTTCCAGAAGGAGAAGAGACGAAAAACGCTAAATTTTTAATTAAAGGCGGTTTTGTCAGTAAAGCTTCATCCGGAGTTTATTCTATTTTGCCGTTAGGCCTTAGGGTTTTAAAAAAAATTAATAATATAGTTAGAGAGGAGATGGATGCAATCGGCAGTGAAGAAATTTTAATGCCTTCTTTGATTGACAGAAAGTATTGGGAAAAATCCGGAAGATGGAATGTTGATGTAGTTTACAAGACGAATAAAAATAAAAAACAGGATAATGAAGCCGAGTTTGGCTTAGGCTGGACGCATGAAGAAGTGGTCGCTGATATTGCAAAAAATTTTATCCAATCTTATAAAGATCTGCCAAAATCCATTTATCAAATCCAGACAAAATTTCGCGCTGAGACGCGCGCGCAAGGAGGCTTGCTTCGCGGGAGGGAATTTTTAATGAAAGATCTTTACAGTTTTGATAAAACACAGGAGGATTTAAATAAAACTTATGAAAGAGTCATCGGCGCCTATAAAACAATATTCAAACGGCTTGGGCTTAAAACTATTGTCACAGAAGCAAGCGGAGGAGATTTCACAAAAGAATATACCCATGAGTTTCAGGTTTTAAATGACGCCGGTGAAGATACGATTTATTTTTGCGATGAATGCGGATTCAGCAAGAATAAAGAAATTTACATTGAAAAAACACATACAAAGTGCAAGGGGGATATCAAAGAATCACGCGGAATTGAGGTGGCAAATGTTTTTAAATTAGGGATTCGTTATTCTAAATATTTTGATTTAATCTATCAGGATGAAAACGGAGACAAGCATTTTGTTTTTATGGGCTCATACGGCCTTGGTCTGACAAGAGTTATGGCAACGATTGTGGAAGAATTCAGCGACGACAAAGGAATCATTTGGCCGGAATCAATTTCACCATTTGCTTTGCATTTTATAAGCCTTGGCAAGAATAATAAAAGCGCGGATAGAGTTTTTGAGATTTTGAAAAAAGCAGGAGTTGAGGTATTATATGATGACCGCAACGATGTAAGCGCCGGAGAAAAATTTGCGGATTCTGATTTAATCGGTATTCCGTATCGCGCGATTTTAAGCGATAAAACAGGCGAAAAGATTGAACTTAAGAAACGGGATGAATCAGATGTCAAGTTTGTTGAGATTAGAGAGATAGCTAAATTAATAAAGGGTGAAATGCAAGATGCCGGGGGCAAGATGACGAATTTGGCTTCAAAATAAAATTTTTACACTATTCAAAAATTTAGCAGATATATGGCAAGGTTTTCATTTTTTAGCAAGAACATAGGTATTGATTTGGGAACGAGCAATACTTTAATTTATCTGGACAAAAGAGGAATTGTGATTAATGAACCGACGATTGTGTCTCATAATGTTAAAACAAATAAGATTCTGGCGATTGGCGATGAAGCAAAAAAAATGCTGGGCAGAACACCGATGCATATAAACGTCGTCAGACCTCTTATAAACGGAGTCATTTCCGATTTTGAAATGAGTCAGGAAGTTTTACGCCATTTTTTAAAAAAATTAAGCGGACAAAAAACCTTAATGAGTTTTGGCAAGGCCGTTGTTGGCGTGCCAAGTAATTTAACTGAAGTAGAGAGAAAGTCTGTTGAGGATGCCGTGATGGGCGCCGGGGTTTTCCAGCCGTTTATCATTGACGAACCTTTGGCTGCGGCTTTGGGCGCTCGGCTTCCGGTTGATGAGCCAACCGCTAATATGATTGTGGATATTGGGGGAGGCACGACTGAGGTTGCGATTATTTCGATGGCCGGGACCGTAACCGCTAAAAGTTTAAAAATTGCGGGCGATAAATTGAATGAAGATATTATGAAATTCGTGCGTGATGAATTTAAGCTTGCGATCGGCGAAGCGACCGCTGAGGAAATTAAAATTTCTATCGGTTCTGCTGTGCCGCAGGACCAGAAATTAGAGATGAAAGTTCAGGGAAGGGATATGGTGACAGGATTACCAAAGGAGATTGTGATTCGCGATACGCAAGTTAGAGCTTCAATTACAAAATCTTTAAGGCAAATAATTGAGGCAATCAGAGAAGTTTTAGAAAATTCGCCGCCCGAACTTGCCGGAGATATTTTAAAAAAAGGAGTTAACCTGTGCGGCGGAGGTAGTTTGCTTCGCGGCATTGATACTTTAATATCGCGCGATTTATCAGTTGATGTTTTTGTTATTGAAGACCCTTTGACTTGCGTTGTTCGCGGAACCGGAATAGCGGTTGAGAATTTAGACAAATATTCCGCGCTTTTGGATAACCCTCTTCGCCCGAAAGAAGTAAGGCTATAAGGCAAGCAGGATACAAACTCCAGTCAATTAGAAAGCTTTAGCCCTTGAATTTGCCAAGAATTTTCATTCTATTTTTTAGCATCTAAATTTTAAGAAAGCCATTTGTGATTTCCTGCGCATGCGTTTTTTAAATAGCGCGACTATAACAAAATACGGCATAAAAATTGAACAAATCCAGATGAGTGTCCGGCGCTATAAGACCTATCCCTCCTTTATTGTCCGATCGGACAATAACGGAGGAATATAAAGAAAAATAAGAAAAGGAAAAACAAAAGACAAGGGCTAGGGAAGAGAAATATCTCAAACGCGACTTATAATCCTGGAAAATAACTCTCAAGTTCAAAGCATATATACAGGCGGTTGAATTTCGGGAGTTTTTCAAGTATAATTCGTAAAGAATTAAGTGTATATTGATATTTTAAAACGTGAAAAAGCATTTGTTTATAGTTATAATTTTATCGGTGTTGCTCGGTGTATTTTTTTTCAGTCAAAGTTTATTGTCTTCAAAAAATTATCTGAGTTTTCAACTTAGCGGATTTTTACGGCCGGTTGCGAGTTTGTTTCAAGTTGTAACCGGCGGCGAAAATAATCAGGACGAACTTGCGTTTTTAAAACGCGAAAATGAAATGTTAAAAGCCGAACTTCTGGCTTTAAAAAAGGAGCCGATAATTAAGGATAAAACCGGTAAAATATTAGTTTTCGCCAACGTCTATTCAACTTATCCATTTAACAACCGGAATTTACTTTCAATAAATGCGGGATTAAAAAAGGAAATAAAGGCGGGCTTCACAGCTACAATTGGAGGGAACCTTTTGTTGGGTCAAGTTGTTGATTCATATGAGAATTATAGTTTAGTGAGAACGATTTTTGATCCGGGTTGGGAGATTCCTGTTAAGATTGACAATGATGGTATTGACGCTCTTTTAATCGGCGGGAGAGAACCTAGATTGGCTTTAATTACAAAAGATAAAGAATTAAAAACAGGCGATGTAGTTTATTCAGCAAGCCAGGAATTTCCCTATGGGCTTAGAATAGGCGAGATCAATGCAATAAAGAACGATGTGGGAGATGCTTTTCAAGAGGCGGACTTATCATTATTTTATGAGCCGAAAGATATCACTGAAGTTGTAATTATCATAAAATGAGCCACTTCCTAAATAGAAATTACAGCGGGTTTGGTAGAAAGTTTAATTTTACTTATTTGCAATTAATTGTATCCTTGGCGCTCGTCTCTTTTGCGGGAATTTTACAGAACACCGATATTCTGAATATTGCGGGCGTTAAGCCTAATGTCGCTTTGGGCGTTTTGATAAGTTTATCATTCATCATTTCCGAAGTCTTGCATTTCTTAGTTTTATTAGTTGTTGCCGCGGGGATTTTGGGATTTCAGCCCGGTTCATCAGCCGCGACATTGGTCTTCGGAGCGTTGGTCTTGTTTGTTTTTTTTGCGCACGACCGATTGCCGGGCAGAGCTTTCATTAATAATATTTTACTAATTGGTTTTACAACAATTTTCTTTTATATAATAGTTGACTTTCCTTTTCTGCGTAGTAATTTTTTGTCAGTCGCGTATGAGGTTATTTATAATGTGATTTTGGGAACCGTGTTTCTTTTTTCATTTAAGAAGATTTTTAAAAAAATATGAAGACAAGAAGGGAAAAAGAGATAAATTTTGAGGAAATTGTTTTTGATAATGAGAAAAAGATGAGTTATGACTATTTAGAGTTGCCAACCGCGAGAAAAACTTTTTTTGCCGTTGCGTTTGCGTCTTTCATACTTATTTCGTTCGTCGCAGTCTATATTTCTTTCCTTAATTTTTCCAAAAAAGAATTTTACAAGGCGCGCGCTGCCGCAAATGTGACTCGCGAGATAAATGTGCCGACCTATCGCGCGGTCTTAGTTGATAAATATGGCGAGCAGTTGGTTAAGAATAAAAGTTCTTTTAGCATTTTTATAAATCTTTCGCTTGTTGTTAATTCTCCTTCAGCTCTAAACTCTTTAACAGAAAATTTGGCGGACATTCTAGAAGTTGATCAGGCAGAACTGATTAACTTAATAAATAATGCCGATTTGGAAAAAAGCAATTGGATAGCATTAGCGAGAAATATTAGTCAGAAACAGGCGATTGATATTAAAGGATTGAATTATGAATCATTGAGAGTTGTTGACGACTATGAGCGAGAATATGCTGACCCTTATATTTTTTCTCATGTTTTGGGATATACGGGAATTGCAAAACAGAATACAATTACCGGAGTTTCTGGATTGGAGTTTCAGTATAATGATTTGATACGCGGCAAAGATGGGAAATATGTTTTTTTCGAAGACGCGTTTGGGGAAGTGCTAGATACAAAAGTCATTAACGCGCCAGAGCCAAGCAGTGAAATAAAATTAACTCTTGATGCGGAATTTCAAAGATATTTCTATAAGAGGCTGAAATCCGGCATTGAGGCTTTAGGCAGAAATTCCGGAGTTGGGATTGCTATGGACCCGAGAAATGGTGAGATTTTGGCTTTAATTAGTCTTCCCAGTTTTGACGCGAATGCTTTTGTTGAAAGAACTAGAAGCGATGAGAGGAATTATTTTCTAACAAATAGCTCAAAACCTCTTTTCAATCGCGCGATTACCGGAATTTATAGCCCGGGCTCAACAATCAAGCCGCTTGTAAGTTTGGCGGCGCTTGCTCGAAAAATTGTTACGCCTGATACGCAAATTTATTCAAAAGGTTTTTTAGAGATTCCAAACATTTATAATCCTGACTTACCTAGCCGTTTTGTTGATTGGAAACCGCATGGATGGGTGGATGCCGCATCAGCGCTTGCTCGGTCAAGTAATATATATTTTTATCTTTTAGGCGGAGGATTGCCGAATACTGTGCCGAGTTGGGAATTAGTTCAAGATTATTTTAATCGCGACGGTTTAGGAATTGATAATCTAAATTATTTCTGGCGGAAATTTGGTTTTGGGGAAAAAACCGGAATTGATTTACCTTTTGAGTCTTCCGGTTTTTTGCCTACTGCAGAAGAAAAAGAAGCGCGCGCGGGCGATATCTGGAGATTGGGGGATACTTATAATGTCAGTATTGGGCAGGGCGATCTCTTGACAACTCCGCTCCAGCTTTTAAATTTTATATCTTCAATCGGAAATGGCGGCAAGCTTTACAAGCCATTTTTGATAAAAAATTCAAAACCTCAGATTTTGGAAGATTATTCAGATTTGAAAGATGAAATCGAGACCGTTCAAAAAGGTATGCGAGACGCAGTTGTTAAAAGCTACGGAACAGCTTATAAATTAGCCGATTTGCCTCTTGATGTTGCAGGAAAAACAGGAACTCCGCAGACTTTTGGGAACAAAAGATTAAACGCCTTTTTCGCAGGTTATGCGCCGGCTGATAATCCAGAATTAGCTATTTTGATTTTGGTAGAAAATGCCCTTGAGGGAAGTCTGAACACTTTACCGATAGCTTATGATGTATTTAATTGGTATTACTGGAATAGAGTTTTAGAATCTAAAGAGGCGGCGGATTTTGAAGAACGATGAAACAGGAAATAATTACAATTTTAATAGCAATGACGCCTACGTTAGAGGCGCACGGCGCGATAACGACAGCTGTGGGGATTTTCAAGTTTTCAGTTTTAAAAGCTTTCATCTTGTCGTCTGCCGGAACGATTGTTATCATTGCGCCGCTTTTGCTATTTTGGGAAAAATTAGTTTTATTCTTTATGCACAGGATTTATTTTTTGAATAGGTTTTTCACTTGGCTTTTTAGTTATACAAGGCGTAGGCATTCAAAGCATTTTGAAAAATATGATGAACAGGACCGTAGGATTGATATCTGGAAGGCGGTTGCTCTTTATATTTTTGTTGCGGTGCCGGGACCATTTACCGGAGTTTGGGGCGGAACAGTTGCGGCATATGTTTTTGGAATTCCTTTTAAGTATTCTTTTTTAGCTTTGGTTCTGGGAGCTTTTTCTGTAGCTGTAATTGATGCTTTGATAATAGGAGGGTTTTTGTCATTGCTTTGAAGTATTGCTATTTATCTGAATGATTGCGATAATGATATTTTAGATTATTCCGGAGCGGCAATTCTGATTTCTAATTTTAAATCTAAGTAAATATTAAACTCAAATGAATAAAATTATCATCGCTAATTGGAAAATGAATCCTGGAACTCGGGAAGAAGCGGTTTTTTTGGCCGAGTCAACTGATTCAGATGGATTCGTGATAGCTCCGCCTTTTTTATTTATTCAAGCGGTAAGAGAAACGGTGAGTAAAGCGAGCTTGGGCGCGCAGGATTTGTTTTGGGAAAATAAAGGGGCGTTCACCGGAGAAGTTTCAGCTCCGGAGCTTCGCGATATGGGAGTGCGGTATGTTATCATCGGACATTCGGATAGAAGGCGTTTGGGTGATACAGATGAAATGATTGCGAAGAAAATAAGTTCGGCAATGCGTGAAAACATTATCCCTATTTTATGCGTTGGCGAAGATAAAGATAACCACGATGCCGGGCTTGCAGAAAAAGTCGTCAAGAATCAAATCAATATCAATTTAGCTTTGGTTAAAGATTTAATCGGTGAAATCATTCTGGCTTATGAGCCGATTTGGGCCATAAGCACCGAAATAGGCGCGAAACCGGATTCCCCGGAGAACGCTGTTAAAATGATGAATTTTATAAAAGATTTAGTTAAAGGATGCAAATTCAAATCGCGGTTGATTTACGGAGGTTCTGTAAATACTAGAAATGCTGAGAGTTTTTTGAGTAAAAAAGAAATACAAGGCGCTTTAGTCGGAGGCGCCAGTTTAAAGCCTCAAGAAATGAATGAAATTCTTGCGGTTTCTAAGAAATATTAATTTTTATGAATATTAATCTATCGTCGCGCAGTTTATTTTGGTCGGTTTTAAATTTGATTTTGATAGTAATGTTGATTTTCGGCCTCAAGATTTTATTTTTCGGCTATCAACGCGGAGTTGAAAGGTATATAACTGCGCAAGCCGAAGGCAAAGTTGTTGTTTCGCCGAATATCGCGAATATCAGTTTTTCAGTTGTCACAGAAGGAAAAGATGTTGAAGAAGTGCAAAAAGAAAATAGTGAGAAAATGAACCGCGCCATTGAATTTGTAAAATCTCAAGGCATAGATTCCGAAGATATCAAAACAACCGGATATAATCTTTATCCGAAGTATAGTTCAATTTCTAGATTTCAAGATTCTATTTTTCCTATAGTAGAGCAGAAGATTATTGGTTACACTTTGACTCAGAATGTTTCTGTAAAACTTAGAGATTTAAAAAACGTTTCAAAGATTTTAGGAGGTTTGCCAGACGCAGGAGTGAATCAAATTTGGCAATTAAGTTTTGACGTTGAGGACCCTGATATATTTTTAAATCAAGCGCGGGAAGAGGCGTTTAAAAAAGCTCGCGCAAAAGCCGAAGTGATGGCAAAACAAAATAATGTGAGAATAAAAAAAGTGATTACTTTTTCTGATTCATATAATAGCGGGGGAATATTTCCAGTGTCTAGATTTGCAGAATCTGATACTGCGAAAGCGAGCGTCCCGCCCACGCTTGAACCGGGCAGCCAAGAAGTAGTTGTCAATGTTTCAGTCACATACCAGATTAGATAGCGTTAAAAATCACTGGTTTTGTAAATATTGAAATAAAAACCGTGATTGCAGGATAGTTGCATTAAACTAAAGATTTGGTTTCTTTGTTTTTACTGAAAAACTAGAATAAGGTTCAGAATTGGGTGGCATTATACAAGGGGTTGCATTTATTTTTGTATATGCTATAATAGACCATAGAGTGAGTGTTTTTATTCCCCTGTTTTTAATAGAGGAATGATTCATCAATTTGTGGCTAAAAACCCCGCTTGCGGGGTTTTTAGTTTGTTACAAAAAAGAATTTGCTAAAGTATTTATTTACAGATATTATTAAACTGGACTATCGTAGGGGCTGTTAGGACGAGCACTCATTTAACACAAATTGAATTGGAGGTCACCACTAACGGCCCCTACGGTAGTTCGTTTTATGTTTAAAAAAGACGTGAATCTTTCTGATTTCAGCAATTACAAAATTGGCGGGAAAGCTAAGTATTTTCTAAGAGCTAAAACAATAGATGATATTGTTATCGCGGTTCAAAAAGCAAAAGCGGAAAATTTGCCTGTTTTTATTTTGGGTGGCGGAACAAATTTGTTGATTGATGATAAGGGCTTTGATGGTTTGGTTATTCATCTGGATTTTAACGCGATTGGACTTGATGGGCTTAGTTTAACAGTGGAAGCCGGAGTTCAAATGGAAGATTTGCTTAAATTTGCGATTGATAATGGATTATCGGGATTGGAATGGGCCGGAGGCTTGCCCGGGACGTTTGGCGGAGCAGTCAGAGGAAATGCCGGAGCGTTTGGCGGAGAGATTAAGGATTTGATTCGGGAAGTTGAAAGTTTGGATATCAGCAAAGATAAACCGGAATTCTTAAAACGAAATTATGACGAGTGCGAGTTTGGTTATAGGACAAGCGTATTTAAAAAGAACAATGGGAAGGAGATAATCTTGCGCGCGGTATTGAATATGAAGAAAGGCGAGCGTGATAGAATCAAAAAAGAAGTCCAGGAAAAGATTGATTATCGGAATAAAAGGCATCCAATGGAATATGCAAACGCAGGAAGTATTTTTAAGAATATTGATGCGCGGAAATTAAACGAGAAACAATTAGCGAGGTTTAAGCATGTTATGAAGACTGACCCTTTTCCGGTTATCCCGACCGCTTATGTGGTTGCCGAATCAGGGTTGGGCGGAAGGAAATGCGGTGGCGCGATGATTTCTGAAAAACACCCGAATTTTATTGTAAACTGCGGTAATGCAAAATCAAAAGATATCAAGGAACTTATTTCACTGGTTAAAAAAACAGTCCAAAATAAATTTGATATTTATCTTGAAGAAGAAGTAATTTATCTTTAAAAACAAATGAAGATAAAATTAAAAGCCGTAAATTTAACTCTGACCGAGCCGCTTCGCGAATATGTAGAAGATAAAATCGGTTCATTGGCAAGATTTTTGAAAAAAATTGATTTGGAAGGAGCGGTTGAAATTGATGTTGAGATTGGGCGAACCACAAGACATCATCATAAAGGTAGAATATTTATGGCTGGGGTCAATATGAGATTGCCCGGAAAACTTTTGCGGGCAGAGGATAGAAATTTTGACATCAGAACCGCAGTTGATAAAGTAAGGGATAAGCTACAAAGAGAAATAGAAAAATATAAAACCGCCAGGTCTAATCAGGCGCGGCCAGCGTAGTTCAGTGGCAGAACGTCTCCATGGTAAGGAGAAGGTCGGGAGTTCGATCCTCCCCGCTGGCTCCGAATTTGCATTTATCGTATAAATAGGGTATTTATTTAAGTTATGGCAGAATCAAAATTCGCAAAAAATATAATAAAACTGAGATGCTCGAAGTGCAGAAGGATTAACTATTATTCCCGAAGGAATAAAAAAACCGTTGAGAGAAAAATTGAACTTAAAAAATACTGCAAATGGTGCAGGGCTCATAATGTTCATAATGAGGTTAAGAAGTAGAACGGTTTTAATTTGATGTTTTTTGTTGTTAGAATATTTAAACAGTGGGGGTATAGTTTTAATGGCAAAACGTCGGTCTCCAAAACCGAATTTCCGGGTTCGAATCCTGGTACCCCCGCCAGAAAGGAAATTGCAAATGCGAGCTGTCCGCCTCGCTTCGCTCGGCGGTTAGTTTGTATGGGATTTTTGGCGAAAAAGAAACGGATTTATCAATCTCGTTAGAAAGAGTTTTATCAGACTGTATTGTTGAAATCTTATCTTAAAGTATGTTGCGCGGACTTGTCTGGGGTCAATAAGAGTAAAATGATTTCCGAGACGTCTCCAAAATTTTATAAAATTTAAAATAACTCGCAACGAGCTGTTTTTTTATTGAGTTATGCACAACAATTAAAAAACGCTTAAATGCTATAATTCGGTAAGGAAACTCCGCGAAAGTTCGGAGGTTTTCCCGCGTATAAAAAATCTGATTATTTGTGAAATTATTGATTAAAAAATCAGTTCAAAAATCATTTTTTAAAAAACTAATTTTAGATATTTTAGTTATTCTTTTATTGCCTTATTTAATATTTCCTGCGTTTGGATTTTTGAATTTTATCCCGAGCGCGCAAGCTGTAAAAGGCGTGCCTAAAATTTTAAGTTATCAAGGAAGATTATTGGATTCAGACGATAATCTTTTAGGCGGCAGTTCCGGCACAACTTATTATTTTAAATTCTCCATTTGGAACGATTCTTCAATTAGTTCAGGAAACAGACTTTGGCCTGCATCTGCACCTAACTCGGTTGGGGCAACTGTTACCAATGGTGTTTTTAATGTAGATATAGGTGATACTGCTACCGGATTTCCGCATGCTCTAGATATTGATTTTAATAACAACCAAGATGTTTATCTTCAGGTTGAAGTTTCTTCCGATAATTCAACTTTTGAAACTTTTTCTCCAAGACAAAGAGTTTCCGCTTCAAGTTTTGCGATAGTTGCTGACCGCGTAAGCGGTGTTGGCGGACAATCTTCTTTTGGAACTACAACTCCAATCGGATTGTCGCAAGTCACGGTTGAAGCAACCAGCACTGCGTCGGTTGGAATTACTATTCGGGCGCAGGATGCTCAAACCGCAAATCTCGTCCAAGTTCAGGATGCTCTAGGGTCCAATCTCTTAATTATTGATGCGAGTGGAGATTTAGGTGTTGGCACTTCAACTTTAACGACATCTTTCGGTGTTCAGGGAAACGGGCTTTTTTCGGGAGATTTATCTGTTGCGAATCTTATAGCAACAGGAACAACGAAGTTTAACGGAATTAATTATACTTGGCCTAGTGTTATTAGCGCTGATAATTTTTTACAAGTTGACTCAAACGGTAGTTTAACTTGGGGAACTCCTGCGCTTTCATCTGCCGGCGGCTTTACAGACTCAGGAATAGTTGTTCATCTTACAACCAACACCGATATCCTGTCAATCGGCACTACAACGCCAAGCGCCACTTCTGTCGCGACAATTGCCGCAACTTCAACCACGGCCAATCTTCTTACCTTGAAAACTCTAGTTGGCCAGACAGGCTTTCCGCTTCAAGTTCAAAACCCGGCTTCAAGCACTGTTTTCGCCCTTTATCCTGATGGAGGCTTTTCTGCCAATGCCTCCTCATCTGTTGCCGGAGAACTTCATGCAACAGGAGCGATTCTAGCTTCTTCCACCTTTGTTACAGACGGCCTTGCCACTTTAGAGGGAGGATTTGTTTCAACCGCTTCAAGTTCTGTTTCAAATACTTTGAGGGTATCAGACCTTGCAACTCTAAAGAGCGGATTCCAATCAGACGCCTCGTCCACTGTAACAGGAGCGTTTAATGTCCAAGGACTAGTTCAGGCCTCGTCAACTTTGCTTGTTGGCGGCACAGGAACCAGCACATTCACAGGAGGCGTATCAAGTGGCGGGCTCTTGTCTTCAAATGGGCTCACCCTTACAGGAGGAGCTATTCGCTCAACCGTAAACGCCACAAATACTTTTGACGGCGGCATTCAAGCAGCAAGACTTGACGCGACAGGAGGTCTTACCGTATCAGGAGGAAATCTGATTGTCTCAAACAATTCCCATATTGGAACCGTTGTCCAGGGAACCTGGAACGGAACCGCAATTGGAACCCAATACGGCGGCACAGGCCAAGACCTCTCGTCTGCCACAGGAATTCTTGAAGTTACATCAGGCACGGTTTCAGCCTCATCAACTCTTGGCGTGCCAAGAGGGGGAACGGGAATCGCCTCGTATTCAACAGGCGATATCTTGTTTGGTTCGGCAGCAGCTTCATTAAACAGGCTTGCAATCGGTTCAACTGACGAGATTCTTACTGTATCAGGAGGACTTCCTGTTTGGAGTAGTCCTGCCGGTGTTTCAGATTCGTCAGGCTTTAGAGACGACGGCCTTGTTGTGAGATTAGTGGCAGATACTGATATCCTGTCAATCGGAACAACAACGCCAAGCGCCACTTCTGTCGCGACAATTGCCGCAACTTCAACCACGGCCAATCTTCTTACCTTGAAAACTCTAGTTGGCCAGACAGGCTTTCCGCTTCAAGTTCAAAACCCGGCTTCAAGCACTGTTTTCGCCCTTTATCCTGATGGAGGCTTTTCTGCCAATGCCTCCTCATCTGTTGCCGGAGAACTTCATGCAACAGGAGCGATTCTAGCTTCTTCCACCTTTGTTACAGACGGCCTTGCCACTTTAGAGGGAGGATTTGTTTCAACCGCTTCAAGTTCTGTTTCAAATACTTTGAGGGTATCAGACCTTGCAACTCTAAAGAGCGGATTCCAATCAGACGCCTCGTCCACTGTAACAGGAGCGTTTAATGTCCAAGGACTAGTTCAGGCCTCGTCAACTTTGCTTGTTGGCGGCACAGGAACCAGCACATTCACAGGAGGCGTATCAAGTGGCGGGCTCTTGTCTTCAAATGGGCTCACCCTTACAGGAGGAGCTATTCGCTCAACCGTAAACGCCACAAATACTTTTGACGGCGGCATTCAAGCAGCAAGACTTGACGCGACAGGAGGTCTTACCGTATCAGGAGGAAATCTGATTGTCTCAAACAATTCCCATATTGGAACCGTTGTCCAGGGAACCTGGAACGGAACCGCAATTGGAACCCAATACGGCGGCACAGGCCAAGACCTCTCGTCTGCCACAGGAATTCTTGAAGTTACATCAGGCACGGTTTCAGCCTCATCAACTCTTGGCGTGCCAAGAGGGGGAACGGGAATCGCCTCGTATTCAACAGGCGATATCTTGTTTGGTTCGGCAGCAGCTTCATTAAACAGGCTTGCAATCGGTTCAACTGACGAGATTCTTACTGTATCAGGAGGACTTCCTGTTTGGAGTAGTCCTGCCGGTGTTTCAGATTCGTCAGGCTTTAGAGACGACGGCCTTGTTGTGAGATTAGTGGCAGATACTGATATCCTGTCAATCGGAACAACAACGCCAAGCGCCACTTCTGTCGCGACAATTGCCGCAACTTCAACCACGGCCAATCTTCTTACCTTGAAAACTCTAGTTGGCCAGACAGGAAGACCTTTTGTTTTGCAGGACTTTGCGAGCACGACTTTATTTTCTATAACAAGTTCAGGCGGAATAAATGCTTCTTCAACGATTGCAAGTTCAACTTTTGCTACAGGGATAGAGGCAAATAGTCTTGTATCTTCAAATATATATTCAACTTCAACAAATTCTATAACTTTACAAACTTTAAATGCGCCTGATGATGCAAGTAGCGGTAACATTTCATTGATACTTGGTTGGTCTGGAAGTACAACAGTTTTAGATACGGCAGGGAAAGATGCCGGCGATTTTCTTTTGCAAGGAGGTGTAGGCGCAAGAGGCGGAGATGAAGGCGGTGGCGCCGGAGGTGATGGCGGTGTAGGTTCAGATATCGCTTTAAGGGCAGGCGCAGGCGGTGGAGGAGGAGATAGTGCCTTTGTAGCGGCAGGCACAGGAGGTGCAGGAGGTGAAATTACTATAAGCGCAGGTAAAGGTGGCGATGGAGGAGCCGGGACTTTCAATGTTCAAGGTGGCATAGGCGGAGCGGCCGGCGGATTTACATTTAATGCAGGCGATGGAGGTAGCGGAGGATCTGATGCCGGAGCCGGATTTGGTCCAGGCGGAACTGCCGGCGGATTTACATTTAATCTTGGCACCGGAGGTCTTGGGTCGACCAATGCTGCGGATGGCACTTTCATTATTAATGCTGGTTCTTTGGGTAATGCATCACCTGTTTTTGTAATTCAAGATGCCGGCGGAACTGATTTTATAACTACTTTAAGCGGAGGCAATACAGGAATTTCAACTACAACTCCAGGCGCGAGTTTTGCTGTTTCTAGCGGTGGAATAATAACAGGAGGATTTCTAAACGCCGGCAATATTACGGCTACGGGAACTATTACTCTAAAAGCGGAAAATTCTTCAACTGCATTTGATTTAAGGTCGGCTGATAATAATCCATGGTTTTTGCTCAGTAATAGCTCTGATTCATTGAGGTTCGCCACTACAACAGCTGATAGCCCTGGTCAGTATCCAATCCTTTCTTTGGGAGCTACAACTACCGGAAGGCTTGATTACGCAATGGTGGCTATTGGCACTACTACTAGCGGTAATATAGGAATTAGAGATCAGTTTTTTGTAGCAGGAAGGATTAATTCTTCTTGGATGCATCAAAAGCATGAATTTAACATTACTCCCGGCGCTGATATTACTTCGGATACTGAAGTTGACGGTTTGAGTTTTGACGAAGATGGCTCTTGCGGTCTTGGAAGCGCTGCTGATTCAACGTTTGATCATTATTCTACTGTAGCTAGAGTAGGCACCGGCAATACTCCTGGAGATGGGTGTGTTCTTATTGGCGGCAGAAGCGGGATCAATGTTGACCAAAATCCTGTAATGGAAATACGGTATGCCGCGGAAGTTGCGGATGGTCAAGACTTAATTGGCTTTGGATATTACTGGAATGAGTTTTCATCAACTGAAGCTAGCGCTCATGAAGAACCGGGCCAGGGAGCGTATTTTAAACGAGCTGATGATGCGACAACGTTTGATGTTATCACCGGCAATGGTTCTGCGACAACAACCACCTCAAGCGTTGGCAGTATTCCTAATTACGTTATGGTTAAACTTCGTATTGAAATAGAAGGCTCAAAAGAAGTTAGATTTTTTATTGATAATAAATTAGTCGCGGTTCATACTACAAATCTTCCAAATAATTCTCAAGGGATGAGCTACTTTTATGCGCAAGATAATGTAGGGCAGACTACTTTTCAGACTAATTATGTAGATTATATTAGAGTTTGGGTTGATGACCCCCCTCTTAAACCGGCGACTCAAATTTCTGAATTTAATACAGAAGATCCACGTTTTGATGCTAGCGCGAATTCCGGATTAGGGGAATCATACTGGATTGACGATAGGCAGAGTATTTTAGACGGGATGCTAGCTGCTTTGGATAAGCACGCAATTGATTCGCGTCCTAATGAGAAATTAAGAGATAGTCGCGGATTAGTAAGAAAAACAGAGCTTGCTTACGACAACCAGATTTTAGGAGTAGCTATGCAAGAACCCCGATTTTCAATGGGTGGTTTAGGAAATATAAATGTAGCTTTTGCCGGCAAGGCGCCTGTTTGGGTAACGGCAGAGAATGGCAAAATTGAGAAAGGCGATTATATAACCTCATCTGATTTACCCGGAATCGGAATGAAAGCAACACATCCAGGCGTTACTATTGGAAAATCTCTTGAATTATTTGATCCTGAAGATTCTAGAACAGAATGTGAATATTTTGATATTATGGCTCCAGGAGTTTGCTTTAAGAAAATTTTAGTAGCCTTAGATGTTGGTTATACTTTAAATGCAGCTGGCGTGTTTAATGTTTTAAAGGATACTGCGCTTGACGTTACTGGAGCTACGGCAGAATTAACTTCTGATATTTTTGAAAAAGGGACAGGATTTGTTGGTTTGGTAGTTGGCAAGATTACTTCAAAACTTGCTGTTATTTCAAAACTTTTTGCTCGCAGTATTACTATTTTGCCTGATGGAGAATTGAGCGTCCCTGAGGGCGAGAATCAAATTAGCGGTTCTGGCGTAATAAGGAAAGGTGTAAAAGATACGATTATCTATAATTCTAAAGTTACCGATTCAAGTAAGATATTAGTTACGCCAACTACTCTTATAGAAGGCTCTTTGTCTGTTGTTAATAAAGTTTCTGGGAAAAGCTTTACAGTATCTTTATATAATGCCGTAGGATATGATGTTGCATTTGATTGGTTAATTATTTCAAGTTATAAAACCGGTAGCCAGCCTCAAGGTCCTCCGCCAGACAATCCACCTCCACCTCCACCTCCACCACCACCTCCACCTCCACCTCCAGATAATCCACCTCCACCTCCACCTCCACCTCCAGATAACCCGCCGCCTCCTCCTCCTCCACCTCCAGATAATCCTCCTCCGCCTCCGCCAAAACTTCCATCCGTTGATTTGAAAATTAATGAACAAGATGGCCCATTAGAAGTAGAGAGTGGAGAAAGTATTACTTTATCTTGGGATACTGAAAATACGCCTGAAGCTTGTATTGCAAAAGATGCATGGTCAGGGGATAAAGACGCAAGACAAGGAACAGAGACTATTGAGAATTTGGAAGGGCCGGCAAAATTAATTTATACAATTGAATGTAAAAAAGATTCTAATATCGGGGCAGACAGTGTAGAAGTTAATGTATTAAAACCTGACCCACCGCCACCTCCGCCACCAGACAATCCGCCTCCACCTCCGCCACCAGACAATCCGCCTCCACCTCCGCCACCAGACAATCCGCCTCCTCCTCCACCTCCAGATA
>Ga0210057_1000999_pt1 | contig 44455 bp, 54 predicted proteins | sample CryGeyCG2114_010_2_FD_183968 | JGI IMG/M metagenome (GOLD analysis project Ga0210057, IMG submission 183968) | Groundwater microbial communities from aquifer - Crystal Geyser CG10_big_fil_rev_8/21/14_0.10 (SPAdes) (version 2) | ecosystem: Environmental > Aquatic > Deep subsurface > Groundwater ...
ATTTGCGGGAGAAGTCGGCTCTTCGGTCTCTTCAGTAGCTGTTTCTTTGGATGAATTAATTTCGTAATTAGGAAATAATTCCAGGTCTTCGAAGGAGAGAGAGTGTAATTTCAAATATTCTTCTCCACTGCTGTCGTCTCGAAACCCGGCTCTATTGTATTCAATTTTTTGAGTTTCCGAAAGTATCTCTGCTTCTCTGTACAATCTAAAAACTTCATCAAAAAGTACGATGGCTTCCTTATAAAGCAAAGCATTCATTAATTTTTGAGCGCTTATTAAGTCATCGTGAGCCCTAGAGGCCAATTTTCTATAATCATTAGCAAACAAAGACGATTTGTTTTCCTGAACCAGCCTTTCAATTCCCGCGTAAGCAGACTGAGCCATTCTTTGTCTTTCTCCGGATATGACCGATAAATCATTTTTTGTCTCTTCAGCCAGACTTTTATGCAAATCTGCGCGGTTCGAGGAAATATTTGTGAGTTCGTTTTTGACTTTCGCCGCGAAAGGAGTGATCTCCGCCGATAAATTCCCCGCTTTAGAAAGTAGTTTTTCGCCGGCCATCAGAGCCACTTCCAATCGGATTTGAATTTCAGCAGCATGACCAAATTCTTTTTCCGCTTGGAAAATTTTTAAATAATCATTTATTTTTTCCGTGTGCTTGTCCAACTGTTGCTCTACAATCTCTCGGCTAGCGGCCGAAAGTTTTCCTTTTAACGTTAATTCGTGAGCTTCTTCAAACCTTTTTTCTACCAGACTGGATTCTCTGTTTGCTTTATCGATAGGAGAAGTTAAAAAAAAAGCGGCGATTTTCTCGTTAAAATTGACTTTGAGATTATAAAGAGGCTCTCCTGGCAAAGATCTTTCGGCGTAGGCGGAAACACTGCTCGCACCAAGTACAATTAGTAAAAAGAGACCTATACTATAAGCATAAGCTCGTCTTTGTCTTTGGTGGAAAAGCCGTTTGAGCAAAGACTGACCGAAAAAATCTCCCCTATTAATAAATTCTCGCGACTGGCGCGAGATGGAAACATCATTTATCCTTTTGATAATAATATTTTTCAAATCCTCTTTTTCATGTCGAAGAAGCCCGACAGTTCTGGCTTTGTTTATGAATTCTTGAAATTGTTTTTCTTTATCGTTCATTCTTTTAAATTATAGCGAAACTTTCAAATGAATATTTATATAAAAAAATTAACAGCGGTCTTTTTTAAAATAACTATGGATCTAATTTTTCCTTTAATTTTTTAATAGCCCTGTGAATTCTGACCGAGACAACATTTTCGCTGATTCCTATAATCTCACTCATTTCCTTTGGAGACAAACCTTCAATGAATCTTAAAATTATCATTTCTTTATATTCAGGCTTTATCTTGTCTAAAGCTTTTTTAACCTGAGAATGTTCCGCGTTTGTGAAAATTTCATCTTCGTTGTGGGTAGCTCTATCGAAACCGGCTTCCATAAGAAAATCGAGTGAAATCTCTTTTGAGCGACGATAGTGATCAATTATAAGATTTCTGGCTACCTTGAAAACAAAAGCTTTCAAATTGGATATATCGTTGCCGGCGTTTATGTACACCCAGGTCTTTACGAAAGTCTCCTGCACCAAGTCTTTTGCTTTCTCTCTGTCAGACACCCTAAAAATGCAGTGCCTGAACACCGAATCTGCATATTGTTCATAAACCTCGAGAAAATCCTTTTCTTTTTTGTCTAGTGAATCCATTATTTATAGACGTTATATAGGACGCAAACTTACATTTTTTACTGTTTTTTATCTGGTATTTCCAGAGCGGAGGTACAGAAAGGACACCGAGTAGCCTTTACGTTTATCAGGTTGAAACAATAAGAGCAAGATTTCGTGGTAGAGCTTGAGGTGGGGTTTTTTTCTTCTTTCTTTCTGAGACTATTAATAGATTTTACAAGCAAAAAAACAGCAACAGCTGTGATAAGAAATCCTATAAAATTATTAATGAATATGCCGTAATTTATAGTAGCGGCACCGGCAGTTTTAGCTGCTGACAAACTTTCGAAAGTTTCCTCACCTAAATTTAGGTAAAGTTCCGAAAAATCAACCCTGCCCAGGACAAGGCCGATAGGAGGCATCAATATGTCATTTACTAAAGAGTTGACTATTTGGTTAAAAGCGGCACCGATGATAATGCCGACCGATAAATCAATGACGCTTCCCTTAATAGCGAAGGTCTTGAATTCCTGAAAAATGTTTTTTAATAATCTCATACATGTCTCTACTGAAAACACAAAAACGCCGAGACTATGAGTAATTTCTCTTTCGGGAACCAAATCGAGGAGGGAAGTAATATAGTATACCTGCTTTTTGGGATTTATTGAAAGATATCCACAGGTCCTCTTTGACTAGGGAAAATCGAGTTTCTGGTTCAAAAACGGCTAGAAGAAGACGTTTTATAAACTAAGCAGAATTACTTCTTCACGAAACATTTGAGACAACTTCCTTGATATTCTCGAGTTTTAATATATTTCGCGCCGCAAGCACACAGTGAAATGTGTGTCATTGTGGGACTTTCTATCCATTTACCCTCTTTTTGAAATGTTTTCTTTGAAGGTTGCATATTATTCAATAAATGTCAGAGCTTTACCTTTTTTGTTACCTCTTCCTGTTCGGCCAATACGATGAACATAATCATCGTAAGTAGCAGGCATATCAAAATTTATGACATGGCTTATGTCAGCAATATCTAGGCCTCGAGCGGCGACATCGGTAGCTACCAAAATTTGGACGTGATTATCTTTAAAAAGCTTGAGAGCCTGCTGACGTTTTGATTGGTTTTTGTTACCGTGAATAGACTGAGCTTTAAAGCCTTTTTCGACAAGAAGTTTCGAAAGTTTTTCAACTCCGTGTTTGGTTCGGCCGAAAATCAAGACCTTATTGAATTCTTTTTGAGACAGAAGGTTGTGAAGAACATCTATTTTATTGCTTCCTCGATTGATTTTGACAACATCTTGTTCAACGCTTTTGGGCGTGTCTTGAGTTTTGACTGATATTCTTATTGGTTCTTTAAGAAATTCTTTGATAAGCCTTTCTATTTCCGGTGAAATAGTCGCTGAAAAGAAAAGTGTCTGGCGTTCGCGCGGCATGCCGGCCATGATAAAGCGCATATCATCTACAAAACCCATATCAAGCATTCTATCCGCTTCATCCAGAACGATGTTACTAAATTGGGACAGTATAATTTTCCTGGTTCCGATAAGGTCTTTCAATCGGCCGGGTGTTCCGATAATAAAATTGTTATGGAATTTCAATAGTTTTATCTGAGGAATAATATTGGCTCCCCCGACACAACAAACTGAATATATTTTGAGTCCACGAGCAAAATCCTTTAATTCTTGATCAATTTGAATCGCCAACTCACGAGTCGGAGCCACAATTATTATTTTCTCTTCTCTGTTGCGTAAAACCTTATCAATAAGAGGGATGAGAAAAGCGGCGGTTTTTCCTGTGCCGGTGTTTGCGATACCAATAACATCCACATTTTTAAGAATGTGCGGGATAGTTCTGTCTTGTATCGGAGTAGGAGTTTTGTATCCCTTGGCAATGACCGCCTGTTTTAATTTTTCGTCAATCTTAAAATCCTCGAACATGTGTTCGGGAATAAAAGGCTCAACCTCTTCGGTTATAACCGCTTTGTTGATGAACTTGGCCGGGTTAATATATTGGCCGAAATTTTTGCCTCTGCTGTTCCCGCCACGTGGTCGAGAAAAGCTTGAGCGACTTCCCCCGCCTCTGAAAGGTCTCGAAGAAGAATAGTTTTTAGTAAACGATTTTTTATACATAGCTTTATCCAATGAGGACAAATGTCCCCATAACTCCCGGTCTTTATAGATAAAAATTGCGACCAGTCCGTCTCGAGAGTTTTTAGATGAAGCTCCAAATACCTTTGAGCTTAGCCGTTTTAAGAGAATTTCCTAAAAAGAAAAACCTTGAGATTAAGTTACTTTGTAAGTATAACAAAAATAGATAAAATGTCAAATATCTAGTTAGATTGCAGTATATAAAAAAAGAGCCCCTGCAATAAAGCAAGGGCCCGAGGCTCAGAGACTTTCAACTAACTTGCGAGAACAGCCGCAGGGCAGTTGACGCTCCATTCGCGGCCCAACCAGTGATTGCTCCAGCCCCACCTGCTGCCGTTCCAGCACAAATCACGGACGCAGAGAACGCCATCGGAGCGGCGGTAGACAGTCCCCCAGAAGAACAGAAGAACAGTACGCCCCTCGCTGTCCACCTTCCACGAATCAGGAATGAGGTCGGGGTGGGCTAGAAGGTAGTCGAGAACATTGGCGTTCAGGACCATCTCCTTGGCGAGCTCCCCACGAAGATTCTCACCCTTGATGGACTTGTCGCCCATCTGGTTCGGTGAGAGATGGAAGGTGATCTTCTTGCCGCCGAGGAAGAGGTCGTCGCCCTCGCGCGTAAGCTTGAGGTCACCCGACTTCTGGTGCTTCTCCACCTTCCAACCGACTGGCACAAAAGGATCACCGTGGTTGGTGGTTGGAACGCGGTCCTCAATCACCAATTGAAGTTGGTTCATGACCCTCCAGTAATCCAACGTACCCTCATCTATTCTCCGCAACAGATCTGCGACCTTTCGATTGAAACCCCCAAGAAGTTCATTTGTGATCTTATGCCGACCGTCTTCGACAGCTTTTACCGTCGTCATGACAGTCTCCTTTCATTCGGAAACCACGACCCGTGGCTATGGGGCTATGTGTCCAAAATGGTCATAGCGAGGAATGGCCTAGTTTTAAGCCACTTTTCGCTATGACCCCTGTCTGCCGACAGACGAGAATCGCAAGTCTTATCAAAGAGCTACTTTTATATTATATACCTATATTATAGAATTGTCAATGTCCGAAAATCCAAAAAAGGGCGAAAAAACCGGAGAAAGTGTTTATGCACTACTCCGGTTCAGAACTTTTTCTTATTCCAACCACCTGAGAAATTATTGTCGTGGGTGCCCTACGTCGTCGGAAGCTCCTCCTCAGGACACGCCAAAATATAGTCGGCTAACGTCTTCTTATTTTTGGGTGCCTATCCGGATTCGAACCGGAACCGGATCCTCCACAGGGACCAGTGCTAACCATTACACCATAGGCACCATCTTCACCACTAAACTATAAACTAATGACTCCGAACTACAAACTATTTATAGCTTGGTGGTTCCTCTTTTATACCAGACAAATGATTTGCAAGTCTAGCTAAAGCGTAAAGCATGCTTGAAAGACGATTGAGATAAGCACGAGTATGCTCGCTAATTTCCCGATTCTCTTCTACTTTTAAAGATTCCTGCACCGCTACCACCCTTCTTTCCGCCCGACGGGCTAAAGTTCTTGAAACATCAAAAAGTGACGCAAGTTCAGTTCCACCCGAAATGAAAAAACTTTTTATCGGCGGAAGAATTTTTTCTATCTCGTTTATCATCGCCTCCATTTTCTCGACTTTCAGTTTTTCGAGGCTTTTATCCGCGCCGGCAAGTTCAGCCTGGATGATAAAAAGATTCTCTTGAATCTCGTGAATAATATTTTCCAAAGGCTTACTTTGGAAAGAAAATCCTGTCGCTTTTGATTTGACTTTGCAAAGTCCCAGAAAAGAATTTACCTCGTCCATCGAACCGAGTGCTTCGGCTATAGCCGAATTTTTTGAAATACGTTTTCCCGGCGGACAATTAAAAGTCTTTGTTGTGCCATCATCTCCTTTGCCTGTGAACAAAGCCATAAAATTAAACTTAAAATCTTACTACAAACTCAAGCAACCACTTCTCGCCCCGTAGGAAGCCTCGCTCTCCTGCTGAGATCTCCTTCGCCGATAAAAAGTGTGGTGGGCGATGAGGGACTCGAACCCCCGGCCTTCGCAGTGTAAATGCGTTGCTCTACCAACTGAGCTAATCGCCCTTTTCTATTGGGCTTTAGATTGTACCTTAAATATATATTGCCATCAACAATATAAATCTGAAATCCTATGATATACTTATTGTATAAATATTTTGAGGTTTTAAATATATGAAAGCTGTAGAAAAACAAAAAGCTGTAATACTCAGGCACAAAGGTAAATCACTAAATGAAATTGCCAGGTTGTTGGATGTTTCGAAAGCCAGCGTTAGCACATGGGTAAGGCACGTTCTATTAGCAGAGGAACAAAAAACAAAATTATTTTTGAAGAGCCGAACACGCGAAGCTGTAGAAAAGAGAAGAATCTCTCGGTTGGAAAATGAAAGTAATCGTAGAAAAAAAATAATTGAACAGGCCGGAAAAGAGATGAAAAATATTTCCGATAGAGAGCTTTTTATTATAGGGGTAATTTTATATTGGGCAGAAGGAGGGAAAACAAAAAGAGGTCTAGTCAGACTAGCGAACAGTGATCCTAATCTTATAAAAATAGCAATGTGTTTTTTCAGAAAGGTTTGTAAAGTAAGAGAGGAAAAATTTAGAGCGCATATTCACACACATTCTCATTTGAATATTAATAAAGCTTTAAAATATTGGTCTGGTATAACAAATCTTCCACTAACTCAATTTTATAAAACATATGCCAAACCAAGTATCGCAAGTAAGAACAAAAAAGACAGCCTGCCCTATGGAACGGTCGACATCATTATTTGCGATACTAATCTTTTCTTGAAGATAGCAGGATGGACAAATAAAATTAAAAAAATTATCTTAAGAGAAGATTATGTCGATAGAATGGAAAATTTTTAATAACACCGTAATAGTATGCAAGAAATCGAGTGTATAGTTCACGGCAAAGTTCAAGGTATCAATTACCGTAATTTTGTTAAGAAAAAAGCCGATGCTCTTTGGCTTTCCGGGGAAGTTGAAAATATTCCTGACTTTAAGGTGCGAGTTGTTGCTCAAGGTCCGGAAGAAAAATTAGAAAAATTAATTGAGCATCTTCGAAAAGGCCCTTTCGGAGCTAAAGTTTCGAATGTCGAGGTAAACTGGCGAGAGCCGATCAGAAAATATCAAGGCTTTGAAATAAAATATTAATCATGACAGCACCTGAAAACAAAATAGAGGTTTTGTATGAAGACAAAAATCTTCTGGTCCTCAACAAGCCGGCCGGTTTAATAGTGCATTCAGACGGCAGAACCAAAGAAAAAACTTTAGCGGACTGGCTCATTGAAAGATATCCGGAAATTAAAAATATCGGTGAGCCGTGGCAAAAAGAAACAGTCGCTATCCCCCGCCCGGGAATTGTGCACCGTTTAGACAGAGAAACTTCCGGCGCAATAGTTATCGCCAAAAATCAGGAAACTTATCTTTTTCTCAAAAAACAATTTCAAGAAAGAAAGGTGGTTAAAAAGTATCGAGCTTTTGTTTACGATAAATTAAAAGAAAAAGAGGAGGTAATCGAAAGGCCGATAGGAAAAAGCACGAAAGATTTTCGGCTCTGGTCAGCCCAAAGAGGCGCCAGAGGGGAAATGCGAGAAGCTATTACTTCATATAAAGTAATTGCCTCAAATGAAAATTTTTCTTTGGTAGAAGCAACCCCCAAAACCGGCCGAACTCATCAGATCAGAGTTCATTTCAAAGCGATAAATCATCCAGTAGTCTGCGATCGGCTCTATGCTCCGCGTCAAGAATGCGCTCTTGGTTTTGAGCGCCTGGCTCTTCACTCTTTTCAGATCAAGTTTGTAGCAGAAAACGGCGATACTATCGAAGTCGAAGCTCCGTATCCGGCTGATTTCAAAAAGGCTTTGGAAAATTTTGCTGCCGCTTATTGAATTTAAATTCTTTTCCAAGAAATCTTGTCTCCATCTTTGACCAAATAATCTTCAGCTCGGGATTGAATTTCTTCCCCATTAACTAAAAATTTCCAAAAAGAATTTTTAGTATTTCTTACTCCGTTTATCCCCTCCACAAAAATTTCTCCGTTTTCTGAAAATTCTCTGATCTCTAATGCAATGCCGTGCCTTCGTTCCAGAGTTTTCAGCAAATCAAGAACACTACTCCCTTCCCAGAAGTATTCGCCGGCAAAGACCTGAGAATTTTCGTCGCCGTAGTCAATTTCAACATCAGCCTCTATTTCGGCGACAGTCATATTTTTCTCCGGCAAAATGTCAGGAGAAATAAACAAGCCGAAACTTACGCCCCAAGAAAAAGCCAGAATAAGAATCGCAAAAAATATAAATTGTTTCGAAATTTTGATATTCATTTTAATTGTTTAAGCAGTTTCTTGACTAAAATTTTTAGCCAGAAACTTTGATAATCTCCATAAGATTGCCGCGACGAGAGTCAGGAATAAAATTTTAAATGTCACGCTGACAAGAAAATTTTTGAGGATAGACAAAAAACCGTTAGATGAACTAAGGCTAGCCGCTCCCAAAACACTCCCGCCGTTCCATATAACCGGGATCTCGACGCCGGTGCCGGTGGAAAGACCGGTTGAGGAAACTCTGGTAGAGGAGATTTTTATAACCGCCTCACCCTCCATGGTTTCCAAACTGTCGAGAAAAAGAGTGGCTTTGGCTGTTTGGCCTTCAGCCAAAGAAAACCTACCGGCTTCCGTAACCGCAAAGGACATCAAATTCTTCGAGAAAGAAATGTTAATCCACTCCTCTCTATCTGAAAGATTTTTTACAAAAACATCTACGGAAGTTGGGAAACTTCTTTCCGCATCCAAAATTATTTTTGACGGATTAACCCCGATGCCTCTACTTTGCGCTGAAACAACGCTGAAACCACCGGACAAAACAAAGATTATCGCCGCAATCGAAAATATTTTCATTTTATTAATCTGACTGGGGTTTTTACTCTGCTTCCGAACCCCAAATTACAAGCTCTCCGGCTTTTTCGCCAAATGAACTAAATCCGGAAGGAATTTCCAAGAGCAAACTCAGCGTCTTTTGGGAATTAGTTGGCAAAAATGTTTCGAACAAGGACCAAATAAGACCATCGAGTTTTAATAAATGAAAAACCTGATCGCCGTCAACTTCCGCGTCTAAATTTATATTTTTTAAGCCAGTGTTTTCGATTCCCAGGTTTTTAGTTGCATTTTGTCCTGGGGTGAGCTCACCGAACGATAAACTGCTTTCGGATAACTTGAATCCTATTTCCGGCTCCGGTTCGATATCTTCTTCAGAAATCAAAACCGAAAGCGAAACCGATCCTGAGGTACTTCCGACAGTTACCAAAATCTTATCGGAACGGACATAATTTTCTTTTTCGGCGACCATCTCAAAGACACCGCTACTTGAAAGTTCGATTGAGAAAGTTCCGTCACTGGCCGATGAATAAGTTTCTCCGTTAAATTTTATTCCCGCTTCAGGAACGGGTGACCAATTTCCGTCTCTAACAGATTCTACCTTTCCGGTCAAAACATCTCCCTCGGAATAAGAATCTTCCGCATCTAAAGTTATTCGGAGAGGCTCCCATCCCCACTCACCGAAATACCAGAGAACAGAATCTCCTTCGTTTAATTGGTAATCTCCCGCCCCAACGTTTGGCGATATCCAATTCACAAAATACATCCAACCGTTCATGCCTTCGGCAATATCATTATTGACGCTTTTCAAGTAGGGACCGAAACCGGTGTCAATAATCTCGTAGGTATACCCGCAAACAGTCGATCCTTCAACAACTATATCCAGAGCAGTTTGAGCTTCCAGGGTTGTCCCGCAAACTTGAGACTCGCTACCTTCAATCCTTAAAGCGGCCATCAGACTACCGGCAGAAATTTTCCCTACCGGAAAAGTTTTCCCGGTCAAAGAAACAACCACATCCGCAGTCGAGGTTTTATTATCGCCGGATTCTACCCACCAAAAACCGCCGTCTTCATCCTGAAGAGTAAGCATAAAATCCAAAGGATTATTTTCATTCTTTACCCAAGAATGCGGATCTTCTCCCAATTTATTTATCATAGCTACCACCCAAGCTGTCGTTGCAGTGTTTGAATCTGTACCCCAACTTTGAGAAGGATCGGAAGCAAAACCCCCATCTTCATTTTGATTTCCTTTTATGTAATCAATTGCTTCTTGGATTGTCTCGTTACCAGAAGAAATTCCCATTTCTAAAAGCGCCATCACCGCTGCTGCTGTGTTGTCTGTGTCACTTCCACTGCCTACCCCCCAAGACCAACCACCATCACTGTTCTGATTGTTTAATATAAATTGTTTAGACCCTTCTAGAAGTGAATCGCTCACAGGAACGCCAGCCGAACTCAAGGCCAGAATTCCCCAAAAATCGTCATTTAAAGTGCCAGGATCTCCTATTTGTCCGTTTGTCTCAAAACTTTTTATTTTGACTACGAAGTTTTCGTTAGGATAAGTTCTCGGATCTTTTCCTACAGAAGTAAGAGCCAAAATTGGCTTGGCATAACTTATGGCACTCTCACCGTTAAAAGTTTTTAAATAACTGACATCGGTATTCTCACCGGCCGCCGCTAAAGCCATAGTTTTTCCAGCTGAATCAGATTGACTGTGGAGGTATTCCACAGCTCTCGAAATAGCATCGCCTTCGGCACGAACTTCGGTGCCTACCATCACACCGAAAACTAGGAAGAAAATCAGAAGAGTCGAAACCCCTCTACTTACGAACGAACCATATTTTTTTTTCATAAAAAAAACCGCTTGGAAGCGGAGGAGTCAAGCATGTTTTCCAATTTATTCGGGGAATATCCCGAAAATTTCAAACACGCAAAGAGTCCAATCCCCGCCCTCGAGGAATTAACTTATAATTTGGCGAGCTTACCAGTAGACCAGGCTTATCCGCCTAAGAGGCGAAATCACTGTTCCGGGGGAGCGTAGGAATCTCTCGGCCGCTTCAAAGCGGCAAAGATCACCTTCTTCCTCTGGGAAACTCTCTTTAAATGAACTTTAATCATCATTTACCGAAGCTCCGAAAAAGTCAATTGTGTATAAACCACACACTTACTTTTGTGTTGTTTTTACTGCTGATCGGAACAAGAGATAAGTCAACAAAATAGGTGAATCTTTGATTTTAATCAGATTGATAATAAAAAACAAAAGCAGTAACACAAAAGTAAGTGTGTGGGTATACCGAGTCAGACAATAAACCCCCTATTTAACATTTAAAATTTCTTGTTAAACTCCAGGTCTTATGTTAAATTGATGCCTATCATGCCTGAAACAAAGCAAACAGTAATATCTCCCGTAAATATAGAGGAGAGGAAAAAGTTGGATATTAGAGCCGGAGACACCGTTAAGGTCTGGCAAAAAGTCCAAGAAAAAGATAAAACAAGACTCCAAGTCTTTGAAGGTTTGGTGCTCGCAGTTAAGCACGGCAAAGAAGCCGGTGGAACTTTTACTGTAAGGAAAACTGCCAGCGGTGTAGGAGTTGAAAAAATATTTCCTTTGTACTCGCCAAACGTAGATAAAATTGAAGTCGTAAAAAGATCGAAAGTCAGACAAGCCAAGCTTTATCACATAAGAGACAAGGTCGCTAAAGAGATAAGAAGGCAAATGAGAAATATCAGAAAAATTTCTCCAGTGGCTGAAGAAGAATCCCCATCACAAGAAACGGAAAGTATTGTCGAGGAAGAAGAAACTTCCACAGAAAAAAGCGAGTAAAAAATACCCTCTGGTATTTTAATTTTCTAGGCACCACTTCTTTGGGGTGTGATACAATCCGAATAGTTTAGTAAGATTAAAATCGTTATAAGGCGCAGGTGGCGGAACGGTATACGCGTACGGTTGAGGGCCGTATTCCTTTACAGGATTGGGGGTTCAAATCCCCCCCTGCGCACTAAAAAGAAAAATAAATAAAAAGGTCTCGAAGCTGAAGCTAAGAGACCTAGTAATGTGGTCACACCACTTGTTGTTCCTGAATCGCCTGTTTCGAAAGCCAGCGGGAGAGGTACCATGCTCCGTAGAGCGCAATTACTACGCCGACCCATTGAACAAGCGCGAGGTGTTCACCAAGCATAATGGCTGCTCCGACAATTACTGCCGGTGTCTCTCCTTGTGCCAGCACACTTGCTTCTGTTGTCGGTAAATTTTCAAAGGCAATCAAGTTTGAAAGCCAATAAAGAAGTCCGCCGACAAAGACAAAGCCGAAAACAAGAAGAGCTGTGCTTGGTTCAGCTATTGGAGCCCAAGAAACACCGACACTCAGAACAAGACCGAGTGCACCCATGCCCATACATGCCCAGAAACATTTCGCCAATTGCTTCCTCAGCTTTTCTTGTGCCGAATCAGTTTGCAAAGCCGGTAAAGCACGAGCAAAAAATTCGTAGAGAATGCCGTTCATTATGGTGCCGAAGACCGTCCAGAGGAATCCTGCCCATTGGAACTGCCCGCCCCGTTGTGCCAGCGATACACCACCAAGGACCATAACTAACCCGACAACAGCCGCTACCGACACTCGTCGGCCTAAGAAAGCACCGATGACAAGATTCACCAATGGAGTCGCGGTGATGATAATAATTGTCGGGCCTGCGCCCCAATGCCGAATACCTTCAAACAATCCGAGTGTGGCAAACGGCATAGTGAGAGCAATGAGATAGGTGTACTTGTCCACCTGGCCGATTACTCCCCGAAGTCCGATAAATGCCATTAAAGCAGTCAGAAATCCGCGGAAAGCCATGAGCTGCGGTGGCGTAAACATATCGAGAACATTGACGAAAGGCAGGGCCAACCCTGCCGTGAGCCAAATGCCCAGAACTCCGATCAGTCCTAGCAGGGTTTTGCGGTGCATTACTGCATCCTCCTTTCAGTTCTTGGTTTGAAATGTACTACTAAGCCAACAATAAAGTGCCATATCACACCACTACAGTCAAGATAAGCTGTTCTACATTTTTTTTCTTTTCTTTTTTATCGGATTCATTTGGGCATTCTTAACCTTGCCCTCCATCCTCGGCGGCGTAGTTAAATGATTTGTCTGGCGAAGCAATTTCTTTTTATTTATGGAATCCTGTTTTTTATTTTTGCTCATGATGTGTCTTTTTTACAGAAGAAATCAAACCGATAAATTATTTCTGCCGAGCTCTTTGCGCTTTTTTAATATTGGTCATTCGAGCACGCCTTTGGACTGTTGTCGGCTCACTTTTCTGAGGAACATTTTTTCTGACTGCTGATTTTTGTTTTGCTTTTGCCATATTTTTTAAATTAATTAAGAATAATTAATTAAAGAATAAAAGCCGACTTTACGCTAAATGTGACGAACCAAATTGATAATTGTGACAGTTTAGTTTTTATGTAAAAGAAAAAGGGCGCACCACTCATAAGAGTGATGCGCCCGCTGCAGGATATAAAAACAGTGCCAAAAGACACTGTTTTTTATCGGGTGCCCTCGCGAGGAATCTCTCCTTACAGGAGCAGTACCCGTGTTTGGATATTTTGTTCGTCCCGTTAAAGCGGGACCCCAAAATATCTCAAACAGGTTTCGATTCCTCACGCAAGCAAAGCAGTTTGCTCGCTGCTTCGGCCATACTCACTTCGTTCATATGCCCTCGCGAGGAATCGAACCTCGTTATTGCTTATAAGCGGGTATTATTCTATAATCATCTTGTGAAGTTTGAAACAAAGATCAAAGCTAGGAAACTACGAGAAAAAGGTCTCAGTTATAAAGAGATACTCGAAGAAATCAATATCTCTAAATCCACCCTAAGTATTTGGCTAAGGGAGATTGAACTAACCCCTGATCAGAAAAAACGTCTTACCAATAAAATGGATAGGGTAAGATATGAAGTAGCTAAAAGAAAAGTCGCTCAAAGAATTGAGAGGACAAAATACATCATCAAAGAGGCAAAAACAGAAGCCAAGACATTTTTAAAGAATCCTATGTTTCTAACAGGAATCTCTCTTTATTGGGCCGAAGGCGCAAAAAACCCCAAAGAATCTGTTAGGTTTAGCAACTCTGATGAAGCCATGGTGCGGCTAATCATGAAATGGTTTCGTGGTGTATGTGGTGTTCCAGAAGAAAAATTCAGGGTCCACGTTCATATACACAATCTCCACTCAAGAAAAAATGTTTGCGCATTCTGGTCAAAAGTCACGGGTATACCGCTTAAGCAATTTTACAAAACATATATAAAAAGTACTTCACTTGGACAAAGAAAAAACGTACTATATAATGGCACCTGCTCAATAGTGGTAAATGATAGAAAACTTTTTAGAAAAATAATGGGCTGGAAGCTTGGTTTACAAGAATATTTTGGTGTATCCCCCCTGTAGTTCAATGGATAGAACGGAAGGTTTCTAACCTTCTAATGCGGGTTCGATTCCTGCCGGGGGGAATTTATTGGAAGTTAAAAACAAAACATCCACAGGTTTTTAGTTCGAGGGGTCCGAAATCGCAGGTTTGTTTTCCGAAAGAAAACGAAACCGTTCTTCTTTGGCTTGGTAATTATCCAAAACGTAATAAACTGATTCTTTATCCAAAGATTTTATCTCAGCCGCGCCGGTCTTTTGCCAAGTGTCGTAATCGCCCAGCCTGAAATAAAAAAGAAGCACATAAGCAATTACCGCCAGATTAATGAAGAGAAAAGTAAAAATAACGATTTTCCAATCTCGATTTGGATGAAAAGAATCGTCCTTTTTTCTTACAAGATATAATATTTTTTTAAAAGATTTAGCTAGATTGATTTGCATAATTTTATTTAATCCTTAAGGCTTCCAGATTAATCTCGCCTATCCAATGTTGGTCAATCTCTCCGACCATCGGAACAAAATTAAAAGTCAGTTCCTTAATATCTACTTTATACTGCAGATTTTCTACTAAGTTAAGAAAATGGAATAGATTATCCCAGTCGCCCACAACTTTCAGTTCCAAATTCAGGTGTTCAAAATCCTCTTCTGGCTCATCAGCCTTTGCCTTTGTAACATCAACTGAGTCTATATTAATCTCTGTCTGACTGATTTTTGAAGCACTTTCGAGCGTTCTTAGAAATTCTACTACCCCCTCCTGCGAGTCATCAATAACAAAAGTATCAAGTCTCTTTAAATCATTTTTGATAAGAGAAAGCTCCTGCACTAATGTTTTTATTTCGTCCCTACGAGAAGACATCGAGAAAATCTCATCTGCCAGATTTAAAGTTTTGGATTTTTCCTTAGAAATAAACCATAATAGCAAACTAACCGCTGTCCACATAGAGATGGTAACCAGAATGGAAATAAAAAATAATTTTTTCGTGGTTTTAACGGTTCTCATCTTAGATATTCACATTAAAAGAAACAGAAAATTTTACCTCTCGGTCTTTGGCTAAATCGGACACGGGCAAATCGACACTTGAAAAAAGCTCATCCTCACCAAGTTTTTTGACAAAATCTAATAGAAGATTTCTTGTATTTGCCTGGCCAGTCAATTTAACTTTTGATTCCTGTTCTTTTAGGGAAAAAGAAAGGTTTTTTATCTCTAATCCGCTTGGCTGGATGCTTATAATCTTTTCTATTACTACTGATAGAGCCGCATTGTCTAAACCGGTCTCAAGTATTCTCAATTTCTTCATCGTTTCGGAAACAGTCTTTGTTAACATCTCTACATCTTTCAATTCCGGAGTTTTTTCCTCTAACTGATTTTTCTGTCGTGCAAGATCGCTATAACTGATATTTATTTTAAAGAAGGAGGGCAGTAGGAATGCCAATAACACTAAGCCGGTAAAACTTAAAAAAGAAAAAACAACGGTGGCTAATCTTAAATGGTATTCTCTGCGAATAGATTTCTTTTGCTCTGGGGGTAAAAGATTAAACATGGTTTTAAATTTTTGACAAGTGAGAATCCGCCGATAAAGCGGCTCCGATGGCCGGCGCATATTTTAATGAATTTTTGAAATCCAAATCCGGAATGTAATCCGTAAAAGAAATAAGGTTAACCCAAACATCAGCAGGTTCGGCAGCCACAGAAAAATAATGAGAGAAATAATTTTTGAAGTTCGGGTCGAGGACACCTTCGCCGCAAGTGATTATCTTCTCGACACCCAAATCCGACCTAAAAGAACTGAAAGATTTCCAGTAAGACAGTAATTTATCTATCTCTTCCTTCAAAAATTTTTCTTTGTCTGAGGAAAGCTTAAAAACATTTGCTCCTTCTTCCTTGACGACGCCCTCCGCGCTCTTGTCGGAAGCAAAGGTCAAAGATGAAAAGAAATCTTTTTCGATGAGAATATTGGAAGTAAATTGAACCAACCTCTTGTTAACAACGCAAAGATTTATTCTTCCATTTGATAAATCGACAATCAAAAACGGCCTGTTATCTCCATTCTTGATTACCGATTCAGCAATTGATTGTGACCTTATTTTAAAAACAACCGGTGAAAGACCGCTTTTCAAAAAAACATCCAAAAATTCGTTTATAACCGCCAAGGGAAAAACAGAGACGATAACCTCGTTGCCTGAAGAATTTTTATCCTTATTCGGCACTACGTAAAAATCAAACAGAGACTCATCGGAAGAAAGTGGAACGTTTTCTTCTATTTTGAATTTCAGAGCTTCCCTGATCTCCTCTTTGGGCATAGGTGGAATATTGGTTCTAAAAAGAAAAGCCTTTTCTTCCGGCAAAGAAACACTTAAAAAAGATAGATTATTTTTACGTTTAAAATCAGAAAGTATATTAATAAGTTCCTTTGGATTTATAATTCCCCCGCCCTTTAAAATTCCCAGGGGCAAATCTTGACTATCATATTTTTTTAGAACATTTTTTCCCTTTTCTCGCCCGAGTTGGACAAAAAAGATGGAGCTGTCGTCGATCGACATCCCCGACACAGGCATTTCCAGAAATTTTGGAGAAGGAAACAGATCAGAGAAACTCGTTTTCATTAAGAAAATTGTATCACTGTTTTCTCTTGTCTAAAAATGATTGAAGTATAATAGCCGCCGCTCTGGCATCCGTAAGTTCATCTTCCTTTTGAATCGAGGAGGCCTGTTTCGTAGTCAAAAATTCAGGCTCTAAATAAATAGGAATATTTAAATCAAGCTCCAATTTATTCTTAATATCTAAAATATCTTCCATAAGAGGATTCTGCCCGCCTTCGAAATTTAAAGATTCTCCTAATACAATCGCCTCTACCCCCTTTTCTCGGCAAATTTGCCTGATCTTTTCGACAAGATTTCTATCATTGACCAAAACTTTTTCCGGTAAAGCCAAAGATTCCTTCTCATGTGACAAAGCTAGCCCTACTCTTTTTTTACCGTAATCAATTCCGAGAAATTTCATATTTCAAAGTGAAATTTTATTTTTAACCACTAAAATTTATTAAATATTGAACTTGAACCGTCATCTGATAATATAAGATATTACAAAACAATGGAAATTTTTAACCAAGAGACTATAGCCTTGATCGGAGAAAACGCCTTTTTAATTGCAGTTCTTTTAGTTTGGAGCCTAGCATGGAAAGGAGCCTCTTTGTGGAAAGCAGCGCGCCTGTCACATAAATGGTGGTTTATGATCATTCTTCTGGCAAACACTATCGGCGTTCTCGAGATAATCTATATATTTTTTGTCGCTAATAAATACCGAGTGGAGAGTAAAAAAACTAGATAATCCTCGCGACCAACTACCTACAACCCACAACTGACAACAAAAAGGATCCCGATTTGTTTTTTTGGTTTGTAGGTTGTATGTTGTTAGTTGTAAGTTAAATAGGAGGGTTGCGCCGAATGGTAAGGCACCGGTCTTGTTCAATGAAATAGAAAGTCTCGCGAAGCGAGACGACAATATTGAATTAATCCGCCGTAGTGCGGTGGGTTGGCAGAATGGTAATGCACTGGTCTTGAAAACCAGCGCCCGCAAGGGCTTGGAGGTTCGAGCCCTCCACCCACCGCACTGCGACGGAAAGACTGGCGCCCACAAGGGCTTGTGGGTTCGAATCCCTCCCCTTCCGCCAAGTTTTTGAATCAAGATTTTTGGTTCCATGATAAACTAAGAATATGCCTTATTTTCTTTACTTAACAATTATTTTCTCTGCCCTAATCGGACTCGGTTTGTCGGGTTTGATCCATCATAAAAAAGTTGCCCGAGAAAAATTGGTCTGCCCCACAGGTTCTGACTGCGAAACCGTAATTTATAGCAAACATTCAAAATTTTTGGGGGTTCCAGTTGAAAACTTGGGGGTCTTTTATTATCTCTTGGTGGCGACCGGCTATACCCTATTTTTATTCTCTCCTAACTGGGAATCCGAAGTTTACTCCTTCGCAATAATTTCTGTGACAACACTGGCTTTCTTGTTTTCGATTTATTTGACCTACATTCAAGCAATTGTCCTCCGAGAGTTGTGCATTTGGTGCCTTGTTGCGGCTGGACTTTGTCTGGTTGTCTTTGTATCAGTCTGGAGAATTTCCGCTCTTGATTTTCTTGATTTCCTAAACTCGCTAATGAACAGTGCCCCGTTTGTCTAAGCTCTCTGTGGTGCTACAATAAAATAGATAATGAAAGAAAAAATAAACTGGCAAGGACCGGAACATTTCCACACTCCCAAAGAAAGTAATTGGTATTGGGCAGTAGGAATAGTTTCTGTCGCCATAGCTATTTCTGCCGTTCTTCTTGAAAATTATATTTTTGCTATCTTTATAATTTTGGCTGTTTTTACTCTGATGATCTTTGTCTCTAAAGATCCAAGAATAGTAGACTTTGAAATAAATAACAAAGGCGTTTTATTCGAAAAAGATTTTTTTCCATACGAATTCCTTGAAGCATTCGATATAGATGAGAAAGCCTTTCCTCCGAGAATTATTTTAAAAGCAAAAAAAATATTAATGCCCTACATTATTCTACCGTTAGGCGGCGAGGATTCAGAAGAAGTAATCCAATTTCTTGGGCAGTTTCTAAAAAAAGACAAATTACAAGAACCATTGCTCCAAAAATTCCTAGAGTTTTTAGGCTTCTAAAATCCTCAATACAAAAACAGTCCCGATGGCCATCGGGACTGTTTTTTATCGGGTCCCACCGCGAGGAATCCCTGCCTGCCGGCAGGCAGGGAACCTCGATTTTGAGTTCCGTCCCAAATAAAATTTGCTAATTTTTATGCCCCTGCCAGGAATCGAACCTGGATCGCAAGATCCGCAATCTTGCATTCTGTCCGTTGAACTACAAGGGCAAATTTTTACGGGATTACGATTCGCATCCAATCGCTGAGCTCTTGGTCAAATCGGGAACAATCTCATGTCCTGTCCATTGAACGACGGGGAGGAAAATAAAATAAATCTAGATTACCCCAGACACAGAGGAGAACGGAAATGTAAAATTAATTAGGCTGTCTTATTTAACAAAGATGCCAACCGAGATTTTTTCCTATCAGCATTATTCTTTTTGATCACTCCTCTCTTGGCTGCTTTATCAATTGCTTTGTAAGCTTGCGGTAATAGTTTGCGCGCTTCGTCTAACTTTTTGTTTAGTTGTAATTTTTTTACCTTTTTAACAATGTCAGAAACAGCTTTCTTGCGATGAAGATTAAAAGTTCTTTTTCTTTTGGAAGCCCGGAGAGCTTTTTTTGCTGATTTGGTGATTGGCATAATTAATCTGCTTAGAAACAATATGTTAACAGAGAATAGAAAAAAAGCAAGAAAAAAGGGGCTCATTGCGCCCCTAGCTCAATACCTTCGAGTTCTCTCTTAAGAGCCGAGAGAAGCTCTTCCTCGGTAGAGAAAGTCGAACGCCATTCTGGTTTTCCAGAATCTTTTACTTCCCAGAAAGAATTGTCTCCGTGAATCACCTTCCTTATCTCGACAAAACCGTTTATCCAGCGACCATCGATCCCGCCGTCTGCGCAGGTGCCGGTTCGTTCAAATTCGAAACCCAAAGCCCGAATTTCCCTTTTAATTTTGGGTTTGTCAAACAAGTGTATATTCATACGAACAATCTCCTTTTGTAAGAGTTCTGGCCCAATTCTAGCCAATCCGAAATTTTAAGCAAGTATATTTTTAGTGTATGATAATTGTTATGATTTCCAGCATAAGAGGCATTGTTTTAAGCCGAAATGAGAAATTTGCCGTGGTAGAAGCGAACGGAGTAGGTTATAAAATATTTTTAACTCAAAACTTTCTTAAAAAAATCCCGGTGGGTAAAGAAGTTCTGGTTGAGACGCATCTTTCAGCAAAAGAAAATAGTATGGAACTCTTTGGATTCGAAACCGGAGAGGGGTTAAATTTTTTTGAAATGCTTATTTCAGTCTCCGGTATCGGTCCCAAAACCGCTCTTAATATTTTAAACATCGCTGAAATAAGAACTATCAAAGAAGCTGTCTCCACAGGCGACATTACCCACTTAACAAAAGTTTCCGGGATTGGTAAAAAGAACGCCGAGAAAATTGTTTTGGAACTTAGGGACAAATTGGGGCTCTTGGGTACATCAGAAGAAAATCTTAAAGAAGACATCGACGCTTTGGAGGGCCTTAAAAGTCTGGGTTACACACAGGCGGAAGCTAGAGAAGCCTTGAAGAAAGTTCCTTCGGAAATAAAAAGTGTTTCGGAGAAAATAAAACAAGCCTTAAAAGTGCTAAGTTAATGAAAATTTTAAAGCAGTTACTGCCTACAAGCTTAATGGAATTATTAAGACCTTCCTACCATTTTTTACTGGCTCTTATAGGAGCCGTTTTTTACAGATTTCCTTCAAGAAAAATTCATGTCGTCGCCGTGACCGGCACCAAAGGCAAGTCAACGGTTACAGAGTTAGTAAATGCCGTCTTGGAAGAAGTCGGATTAAAAACCGCCTTGGCGAATACTTTAAGATTCAAAATAGGAGAAAAGAGCGAAAGAAATCTGTTTAAAATGACTATGCCAGGCCGATTTTTTCTTCAAAGTTTTCTAAGACGAGCCGTAAAAAACAAATGCGAGTGGGCGGTAATCGAAATGACTTCCGAAGGGGCAAGACAGTTCAGACACAAATTTATAGATCTGGACGCTTTGATTTTCACCAATCTCTCGCCGGAACATATTGAATCTCACGGGTCTTATGAAAATTATGTCAAAGCCAAATTGAAAATTGCTGGAGCTTTATCCAAATCAAAAAAAGAAAAAAGAGTTTTGATTATAAACAACGACGAAAAAGAAGCGGAAAAATTCAAAGCAATAGAAAATGTAGAAAAAGTTCTTTATTCCTTAAGCGCGGCAGAAAATTTAAAATTAGAACAAGGTGAAACAAATTTTAAATGGAAAGGCTCGGATGTAAAAAGTAAGCTTATCGGGAAATTTAATGTTTATAACATTTTAGCCGCTTTAACTTTTGCCCAAGCTTTTGGTATTGATTTGGACAAAGCCAAAGAAGCTATCGGAAAAACCGAAAAAATAAGAGGTCGGGTGGAAAAAATCGAAGGACAAGGTTTTGATGTCTATGTTGATTATGCTCACACACCGGACTCTTTGGAAAAATTTTATCAAGCATTTGAAGGCCAGAGAAAAATTTGCGTGCTCGGTAATACCGGCGGAGGCAGAGACAAATGGAAACGGCCGGAAATGGGTAGAATCGCTGAGAAATATTGTGACGAAATCATTTTAACCAATGAAGACCCTTACGATGAAGACCTGAGAAAAATTATAGACGATATGGCAGTTTCGGTCTCCGAGAAAAAGTTAAAAATTATTTTAGATAGAAGAGAAGCAATTGCTTTTGCTTTAAAGAAAGCAGAGGTAATCTCCAAACAAACTTATTTGGAAGCCGAGCTTCCCGGTGGAGGAGGAGTAGTTCTTATAACGGGTAAAGGAACCGACCCCTACATCATGGGGCCAAAAGGAGAGAAAATCCCATGGGACGATGCGGAGGTGGTGAGAGAAGAATTAAAGAATTAGGGTTTAGGGTCCCTGCCTGCCGGCAGGCAGGTAGCCAATAGCCACTAGGAAAAAAGAAAACCCGCACTTGTGATGCGGGCTCCCATTTTTTACGCTTTGGGTTGCGTTCAGATTGCTCTACTTTTCGGAGTTCCACACCCTCTTCAGCTGGAACACCCAATCGACGTCTTCTCTAACTCCACACTGCTCGGGCTTCATGCCGCTCACAATATGGCGTTCCCTGGTTCCTGGTGTGCAGGATTCAAAAAGTGCACACTGGCCTGGGTCGTTGTTCACGTCGCTAAATCCATAGAGGGGTACGACGAACCGTTCGTTTGACTTCATGTCGTACTGCAAGGCGAGGTGCAGAGTGATTTCAGGCTGGCAGAGCTCAAGACCTATCTCTTGGGCTCGCCTGCAAACCTCAAGAGCGTTCTTGCCCGGTAGCTTTAAGTCACTGCTTTTCAGACGAATCAGCGTGACGTCGTATTCATCACTGCCAACACCGATACTCAACCCATCTTTGAAAACGTAATTGCTCTTCTGTTGGATTTCAGCGTCGATGTAACAAACACCACCCTTGCGACGCTGCTTCACGACCAGCCATACTGGAATATGCTGGAGTCCGAAATTCCCCTGAATCGCATCCTGTAACTGCTTGGACACAATTGCGGGGTTTAGAGAACCCTCACGAATCCGACGGAACAATTCATTCTGCTGGCGGGCAATCTTGCCCAGGACGTCGTCTGCGACACTGTGTGTCATGACAATTCTCCTAAATTAGGTTCATATTGACGGTTAATTACGTTCGCCGTCTCTTTTTTTAGAATACACCAAATATTGTCATATGTCAAATACGTGGTAATTTGACGGACACTTGAAAGCCGTGCTTTCAAGTGAGCAGAGTGTCACTAAACACGCTAACCGGCTTACGTGTTTAAACGGCTAATCTTAAGACCCTCTGAAAGCTCAACCTCCAAAATGAGCGAGCCCGCTTGCTCATTTAAGTGGACTTCGATCCAATACTCTGGCAATATCTCTGACCGAGGACTTTTGCCAGAGTAATTCTTGGATCTTTTCACGCTCCTCTATTGAAAAATGTTTGAATTTCATACACTTCTATTTTACAGAAGTGTTGCAATTACTTGTTGAACCTAGATACTTCAATAGCTTGGAATCACCCCCGATGGTTTAAGCTATGAGAATGTCATCTATATTCGGAAGTCGGACTTCCGAAGAGTTTTTCTTTCGAAGTGTTTTCTTATTTTCAGACACTCTTCAAATTCCCAAACACTATCATATATGATAGTGTTCATATTATGAAGGAAAAGAAAAATCAAATGACAGAACGGGAAATAATAAAAACACTTGACGCTCTTTACACTGCAGCTAACGCGGTAAAAGGAAGGTCAGCGGTAAAAATGTTTTTGCGGGATCTTTTGACTGAGAGTGAAAGAATTATGTTGGGACGAAGGATTATTATTGCCCGTCTCATACTGCATGGAGAAACTTACGATGTAATACGAGAACGTCTCGGAGTCGGTTATAATACAATAAGCCGTGTGGACAAATGGCTTCAAGATGAATTCCCCGGCTATGAGCAAGCGCTTACCGGCATTGAAAAAGAAATGGACGGACGCGCTAAAAGAGGTGAGATAAAATCTAATTCTTTTTCCTTTGCAGCTTTAAAGCGTAAATACCCTCTGCATTTTCTTCTGTTTCCAGAATCAAAACCTAAACAAAAATACAGAAAGAAATACGATTAAATACTATCATATATGGTAGTAACTATCTACGTCTTCTTCGCGATCTTTTTACTTACAATCAAACACTATCATATATGATAGTGTTTATTCTTTTATATTTTGTAATCTAAATATTGACCGAGTAAGATAGCTTATCCAGAAGATGTTAGATTTCCTTCTTGAAGAGCGGTGATTCCCGGCAGAGTTTCGTTAGCTAGAAAATCAAGCATCGCGCCGCCGCCGGTTGAGATAAAACTGAACTTTTCCATAATAGAGTCGTCGAAGACCGATAGTGTATCACCGCCGCCGACGATTGTCTTCGCTTGGCTCTGAATTATTAAATTAGCCAAATCTCTGGTGCCTTCCCCAAAGCCTTCCTCTAGGTTCCCTAAAGGACCATTCCATAGAATAAACTTCGCTCGGCCAATAATTTCCTCAAGTTGCTTAAAATTTTTAACGACGTTGTCTTTTATTGAATCTTCATTATTTAGACTGTTCGGAAACTTTACAATTTCTTCACCTCCGTCGTTCTTTATTAAGACTTTCTCCGGCAAAATTACCTTGAGATCCTTAAGGATCTGAGAATAGTTTCCCGCCTCCTTAGAGACAGCCGACTTACCAACCTCAAAACCTTTAGCCTTGAAGAAATCGTTAGCCAAAATACCGCCAACAAAAATCTCATTGGCTAATCTAGAGAATTTTTCTAAAAGCGGAAGTTTAGTGTCAATCTTTGCTCCGCCTAAAATAAAGAGGAAAGGAGAGCTGGGAGAAAAAGCTTTTGATAGATTTTTAACCTCCTCGGTAAAAAGCAACCCGGCATAACTTGGCAAAAATTTAGGAAGAGTAACAATTGAAGCATGGCGGCGATGAGAGACTGAAAAAGCTTCATTGACAAAAATTTCCCCAAAAGAGGACAGGCGTTTGGCAAAATTCTCATCGTTACCTTTCTCACCTTCCCAAAACCTCAAGTTCTCCAGAAGAACAGTCTGACCATCTAAGAGGCCCTTACCAATTTCCTCAAGCTCTGAAAATCCAGAGGCAAAAAAGAGGCCGGGAGTCACTTTCCCCAAGTAATTATGAACTGGGCGCAAAGTCCCGGGTTTCTTATTTTTATCCTCAAGATGGCTTATGATTATTGTTTTAGCCCCCTTTTTTCTTAGGAAGTCCAGAGTCGGTAAAGTTTTTTTAATACGGTAATCTTCCAGAACCTCACCGTCATTAATCGGTACATTAAAATCAACTCTGACCAGGACTTTTTTGCCGGATAAATCACCGGTTTCTCTAATTTTTTTAAATTCCATTATTATATGGTTTCTAAAATCTGAAGAATTTCTTTCATTTCTTTTGGATCCAAACTAGCCCGGCCAGGCAAAATTCCGGAAACCTTTCCTTCTGTGAAAATATCAAGAACGTTAAAAGAGGAAACTGAGCCTCCGTATATGATAGAAATTTTAAAGGCGGTTTTTTTACCGTAGCTTTCGGCAAGAATTTTTCTGATAAATATAATCATCGAGAAAAGACTCGCCCCATTCAAATAGTTTTTTGGATCTTTGCCTATGGCCCAAACTGGTTCGTAAGCGACAATGATTTTTTCGATATCAGTTTTCTTTATCCGCTGAAAAGTATTTTTAATTTGAGCTCTTAAAATCTCGAGGTATTTCCCATCATTGTCTCTCTGGTTTTCTCCCACACAAACAACAGGCTTGAGACCGGCAGACAAAGCTGTCTTTATCTTTCTGTTAACCACTTCGTCTGTTTCTCCTAAAGATCTTCTTTCGGAATGACCTAAAATAACGTACTCGACGTTTAGGTTACTTAGCATAGTAGCGCTAATTTGCCCGGTATAGGCACCGCCTCTCGGGGGATTTTCTTCAAAAACATCCTGAGCGCCGAGTTTAATAGTCCGTAGTCCGTAGTTTGTAGTTTGTAGTTGGGACAAATAAATAAATGGCGGGCAGATTACAAGTTCTGTTTTTTTAAAATCTTTGGCCAGTCTTTTTAAGGCCGAGAAAATTTTCCTGGCTTCGGGAAGGTTTTGCGGGTTCATCTTCCAATTTCCGATTATAATTTTTTTCATATCTTATATCTTATATCTGAAATCATAAATTGCTTCTTATTCTATTTCTCGCCAATTAAAGACTTGGAATACTCCTCCCGGACCATTGGTAAATATGGTATTAGTCAAACCAAATTTATATGTGATAATGGCATTTTCACTCAAATTAATCATGAAGCCCACAACCTCAAGAAGATTGGAGTTATTTCCGACAACGATAGTGCCCGTGTTTGTATAAACAATAGCCGCTTCGGTGTCCCCTTCGCCGATAGTAATCGCTTGCAGAGAATCGGAAGTCGAGATATACATTATAAAACTATCTCCTTCGCCTGTGCCTTCAGAAATACTACCATTCCCCAAAATAACTTCGCTGTCCGAAATAATCATCCCGCTGTCAGGACCATAAACCCCGGGCGAAAGTTGGACTTTGGCGTTTGATTCTAGAATAACATCACCTACAACCCATAGAGTTCCTGTAATCTTTAAAGTAGCGCCGTTTTTTACAATTAAGTTTCCAGTAATTTTTATAGGGCCAAGTTCACCTTGAGTTCCTATGTCTTGTATATAATTACCGAAAGCGTCACACACCGGTTCTGTGCACCATCCTCCACTTATCACCGCGGTTTCTTTCCAATTCTGGATTTGTTCGTCGGAAATCGGCAAATCAACAGGATCAACCGGCAATCCTTCTTCAGTCAAGTTGGCGTGACCGTTACAATTTCCAGGGTTATAGGCGTGCAAGGTTCTGTTTTCACCCACAAGTCTGGATCCTGAACAAGTATTAGCGTAGACATCACCAGAAATTCTGCCCCCGCTTATTCCGTTTGGAGCGGCGATAACGGCAGTACCAAATATTCTTGCGTTGACGCCAGCAGAAATATTACCGTTTGAAAAAACATTACCGTGCACTTCCGAATTATTTCCCATAATAAGTCCGCCGTTACCCATTTGTACTCCGTAATTAAAAGCGATTCCTTCAGCGATAACGAGTCTGACTTTGGCTTTTCTAAAATATGATTGATAGTCACCCGTAGCAGTTATAATTTTGCCTTGAGTAACATCTTCAACGGTCACACCGACTACAGAATCGTTTATATTGACTTGTTCAGAACCCGAAACCACAAATCCATTTTTAATTCTATAGACGACATCTTCTAACCCTGCTTCAGCTAGAAAAAAAGCGCTTCTGGATTTAACCAGATCGGAAGCAATTCTTACTTGTTTGGAAATAGGAACCGCTATCCCTAAGATCACAGTCGTCGCGATGACAAGAAAAAATATAGCAGCAATAAGCATCGCTTGCCCGGCAGTAGATTTTTGATTTAAATTAAATTTTTCTCTTTTCACAAAAATATTATCTCAACCTTGCTTTTAACATCCTTCTTCCTTGGCTAGTTTTTAGATACATCTCTCTTCTTTTCTCGTCTTTTTCATTCAAACAAGCTTCATAATAAATAACTTTCCATGGTTTATATAATTTTGTAGAAAAATTTAATCCTTGATTATGTTCCCTGACCCTCTTCTGTAAATCAGCGGTGAAACCGGTGTAAAATTCCTCGCATTTATCACTATATAAACAGTACACGTAGAACATAATCTAATCAAAAATTCACTGACCGGGCTTGCCCCTTTTATATTGAAAAATTCTGTTATTTTGTCGCATTTAGTTTGAATTCCTTAACAAAACAGCGTTATAAAAAGTCTCTGATTTCAAAAATTGACCTTGGCCGGCTTCAATCGACATTTCTATCCTTACAGCTCTTGAAGAACTAGCTGTGGGGCTATAAAAAATTAAGTTGGTCACCCTAGCCCCAGGATCAATCAATGGTGACGAGGTTCCTATATTACTTTCCTCGATAACAAAAGTCTGACCTTCAAGATAAAATTCAATTGTTTGCGGATTATTATTTTCGTCAATAACATTTATGACCATCTTCCCGGGATGGCTGCCTAAAATACTCTGCCCGAGATCAATACTCGAAGCTTCTCTTAACTCTCTGGTTAAACGCTCCATAGCTACAGCAGCTGAATGTTCAATGGTTCTTAAGTTTTCAATTCTCTTTTGAGAAAAAATCATAACAATAATCGTATTAACAACCACAACCATAATAAGAGCCATAATCGCCACGTAAATAACCATCTCTAAAAGAGAAAATCCTCTGTTAACGATCAGTTGCCGGTTGTTATTTGTCATATATTAGCAATGTATGTTGAAAAAGATTCTGTAGTGGTAGCATTATTTCTTTGCCATGAAACAAAAACCGTAAGCTTCTTAGTCCCCTCATCTAGCGTCCCCCCTTCTTCGACAATTCGACCATCAAAATTATCTCTAAGAACATCTTCGAATACCAATCTACGCTCAAACAGCCCGTCTATGAGAGTATAATTGCCTGATATTTGCCAAGTATTAGCAGAAAAATCAAGAAAATAATCCGTGTCAGACTCCAAAGAAGATATGTGGGTTTCCCAATCGGACTGCTTAAGAAATCTAACGGATTCCAGAGCTTCTTCGGTCAAAAAAGCCGCTTTGACTTTGAGGGTGTTTGAAAAAGCCAACCTCAAAAATAAAGAGAAAGAAAATGTGATTGATACTATAAAAACCGCGATAATCGAAACAGCTATCACCAGTTCGACAATTGAAAATCCTTTTTTACCCGCACACTTATTTTGGCTTAGTTGCATCGTGTTTTTGTAAGTTTGTTTAAATAAGTATATACGAGAGAAAAAGTTGATTCTGTTGACTAACGCTTTATGTGCAACAAAAACGCAATGCCAAAATAAGTGTGCGGGTTTGTTGTTATTTTTCACTTTAATATTTGTCGTGATCAATTAATCTTTTGGACCACTCCCGTGGGATAGACAGCTATAGTTTCTATCATCTCCGAATCACCTACCAAAGAAAGAACTACGGATCCATAATCTTCTGTTTCACCCCTTAATCTACTGAAAACAATTTCGTCTCTATTGCTTTCCAAATTAACTTCAGAAATAACCAAAGAACTGTGCAATAAAGTTTCTTTATTGTTGGGATTTGCCGGATTAAAGCTGTCTCCTGTAAATAATACCACCTCATTACCGGCACGCTCGAAATGAACTCCGTAGCGTGAAGGTGAAGGGCCTTTACCGCTGACAGAAAGCGATCTCGCTTCTTCCAAAATAGATACTACCGTTGAAGCATTTCTCTCTAGGACTTGAGATTTATTTAAATTAACAAAAGCTAAATAAGAAAAAGATGAGATAAGAATGATAATCGCCAAAGCAATAATTATTTCGATTAGTGTAAACCCCCGACACCACAAGAAGTCATTGTTTTTATTCTGACAATAATTTGACCTGTAATAAGTATGTTCATTCACAAAAAACAAAGGAAATAAAGAGTTTCTGAATTTGGAAAAACAGAATGATGACTTCTTTGGTGTGGGGGTAAAACCCCTATGAACATTTGACCCGCCTTCGCCAAGGCTTCGGCGGGCAGGCATTTGATGATTAACTTTTGACATAAAGATAATTGAATTTTACTACTCTCTACTGCCTAATCGCTACTTCCTGAATTACAATGCATCTACTAAAGAATAGATCGGCCCCAACATCGAAACTGCAAATATGCCGACAAAAAGCCCGATGCAAACCATAAGAACAGGCTCTATGATAGTGGAAAAATTTTTGGTTTTTTGACTAACTTCTTCTTCATAGAAAGACGCTACGTTGGAAAGCATACTGGACAATTTACCGGTTTCTTCTCCGATGCCAGCCATTTCTCCGACAAACGGCGGGTAAAGATTCTCTGCTTTTGGGGAAAGGAAAATAGACGAAATGGTGCTGCCTTTTCTGACACTTTCTTCAGCTTCTGCGAGAATACTTTTATAAAAATCATTTTGAACAACTTCCTTGGTTATCTGAATAGCGACCAGAAAATCAACTCCGGCCGATAAAAGACTGGAAAGCGTTCTTGCGGTCCGGGCAGAATTACTTTCTTTGACGAGAGTAGAAATCAAAGGAGACTTCAAAAGAAGATAATCAAGAACATGTTTGCCCTGTTTGGTTCGGATAATCAAATAAAATAAAAATACTACAGATACCAAGCTCAAAAGAGCGATGAGAGTATTATTTTTGAGAAAACTGCTCGTGGCGATGATAATTCTAGTACTGAGCGGCAACGTGAGGTCTAAATCTTCAAAAGTTTGAGTAAGAGTCGGAACTAGAAATATCAAAAGAGTAACAGCAATAATAGCCATCACAGTGATAACTATGGCGGGGTATATCATCGCTCCCCTGAGTCGCTTAAAAAGGAGATGAGTTTTCTCCATTTGTTCGGCAGCAGACTTCAAAGATTGGGCGATACTTCCGCTTTCCTCTCCGGCTTTGACCATAGAAACAAGAAGCGTCGGAAAAATATCCGGGAAACCAGACATTGATTGACTCAATGTCTCTCCGCCAGTCACTTTTTCTTGGATCTTTGTAATAATCGCCTTGAATTTTTGATTTCTTGTCTGTCTTTCCAAAACCGAAAGTGAACGAGTCATGGGCAACCCGGCTTCGATCATTGATCCGAGGTTGCGACTAAAAAGAATTTTGTCATTCACCCCGATCCGTCCCAAAAAAGACAATCCGGACTGCAAATTATTCAAAAAAGACTTCTTTTGGTTAGAAGATGATTCCTCTGACACAGATATTATAGTGTCCCCTTTTTCTCTTAAGAGCCTGTAAAGAGAAGGTCTGTCAGGCGATTCAGTAATATTTTCGTAATGTTCGCCGGTCGGCTTTATTGCTTTGAATTTAAATTTCATGGCTGATTTTCTTAAAGAGCGAAGCGATTTCTAGAAAATCGCCACCCTGTTAAATATCCACTTGTAGCTACTAAATTTTAGCATGTCGGATGATTAATCCATATCCATCTTTCGTCAAATGATACCTTTTGCTCGTTGAGCAAAAGGTATTTAACAGGGTAATGTTTGGCTACGATATTTTATTTCGCTCCACTCATAAAATATCGGCTGAGCCATTACTCTGAAACTACTCTTAATATCTCCTCAATGGTGGTCAAACCTTGGACAGCTTTGAAAATACCGTCTTCAAGCATAGTCATCATTCCCTCTTTTTTAGCCTGAGTCTCTATCTCCTTGTCAGTTCTGTTATTCAAAATAAGCTCTTTAATAGACGCCGACATTTTTAAAACTTCGTAAATTCCGATTCTACCGCTAAATCCATCTTCTGATTCTTCTCCCGCTCTCGGTTTGTAAAAAGGAATCTTATCCCAAGTAGATTTGGGTTCGACTACTTTTTCCTTTTTCAAAAAAGTCAGAACTTTGTCCAAATCAACGACTTTCCCTAAAGTTTCCAGTTCGACATCTTTCAAAAAATATTTATCTTTTTTGTCTGTTAATTTTCTTACTAATCTCTGACCTATAACGATGTCCATGGTTGAAACAATTAAAAATGGCTCGGCTTTCATATCAACCAGACGGGGGATAGCTCCGGCAGCAGAATTGGTGTGGAGCGTTGACAAAACCAGGTGACCTGTTAAGGCCGCATTTATAGCCAAAGAAGCCGTCTCATTATCTCTGATTTCCCCGACCATTATGATGTCTGGATCCTGTCTAACCAAAGAACGCAGACCGTTGACAAATGACAAACCGATCTCCGGTTTAATCTGAGTTTGATTGATTCTTTCTATCTGATATTCGACAGGGTCTTCTATGGTTGAAATATTGACTCCAGGAACATTTAGAATTTCTAGGATGGTGTAAAGGGTCGTTGTCTTTCCGGAACCAGTAGGACCTGTGGTTAAGATCATGCCGTTGGCTAATCTGGTGGCTGCATGGATTCTCTCCAAAGCTTCCCCATAAAATCCCAGTGATTCGAGAGTAAAACCGAAAATGTTTTCCCGAAGAAGTCTCATAACAGCCTTCTCGCCAAAATAAATCGGCAAGGTCGAAACTCGAAATGAAACTTTTTCTCCTGCCATGTCAATTTTAAATCTACCGTCCTGAGGCAATCTTTTTTCATCAAGTTTTAAGTTAGCTAGAACTTTTATCCTAGCAATAATGCTCAGAGCAACATTACGAGGCAAAACCATGGCGTCTCTCAAGATACCGTCGATTCGATATCTGACTAAAACTTTCTCTTCCAAAGGTTCGATATGAATATCGGAAGCATTTTGTATAATGGCGTGTTTCAAAAGAGTGTCAACAATCCTCACTACTGGTAAATCTTCAGCTAATTTTTTTAGATCACTGCCGGAAATATCTTGAGATTCCTCTTCCGAGATAGTTTTTAATGATGTCGCCTCTTTCTGGATTATGTCTCCAAATTCCGCTTTAAGACTTTTTTGATATTGTAATAAAACATTCTTTATTGATTGACTTTCGGTTAGTCTCGGGAGAATTTTAAGACCGACTTTTTTCCTGACAAAATCAATAGCGGCCAGATCATCCGTATCAAGCATGGCCACCTCTAAAGAATCACCGGTTCGTCTAAAAGCAATAATATTGTGGTTTCTAGCCACTGGTTCCGGGATCAGAGAAAGGACATCAAAGTCTATTTTTTGATTTCTCAAATCGACAAAAGGAATTCCTAGGATCATGGCCTGAACTCTTCGGAGAGCATCGTTATCAATTTTTCCTTTTTTTATAAGAATTTTTTCCAAAGTTTCGTTTTTTTCAGTAGCTTCTTTTTCAGCTTCTTTAAAATCTTTAGAAGAGATTAATCCCGTATCCAGAACGAATTCTTTTAATTGTTCTTTGGAGACTTGCATGATCGATTTTTAAGGAGTGAAACGACTATATAAAATCATCACCCTGTTAAATACGATTTGAGGCGATTGTGGAGAAATTGCTTACCATGATAGGTTTAAAAGTACCTTTCTCTTCGTATAGCATCCTTTTTGTTTAGACAAGCTTCAGAATAAATTAGTCTTAATGGTCTCCTATCCTTAGTCGATGTTACATTTCCTTTGGAATGCTCTTCAAATCGTGATTTCAAATTTTCTGTATAACCGGAATAAAATTTATTATCCTTCAGGGACAACAGCACATAGAATATAATACCATTTTATGCGAGTCATACAGAAAAATTGAAATCATTTAACAGGGTTTAGAAAAATATAATCATTTCGCTTTGCTCATTCATTATTTTTCTAAATTATATCAAAAAACCCGCTATCATGCGGGTTTTTTTATTATAAGAATTATCGGAAATTTTCGAGAGTTTCTTTATTGGATACTGCAACAGATTGCGTAAGATGAAACCGGAACACTGTCCGTATCCGAGTTATCACATTTAACATCCCATGCGAAATCTGTACTTCCCGGGGCAGAATGGGTTACTGGGCCACCGCTGCAACTTCCACCGCCGCCGGTTCTTATTTCATTGGACTGGCAAGCCACTGATACGTTAGTAACAGGAGCACCGCCGATTGCCGTAACAGTTTGTTGCCTTTTGACACACACTAGATTCGGTTTTGCCCATTCAGCCAAACCGGCGCTGTTTGTCGCTCTCAAATACCTGCCCGTAGCCGGATTACCTCCTTTAATAGTGACCTGTCCCCCAATCTCAAAATTACCGTTAATAAAACCGGCTCCTTCAGAACCTAAAAACCCCGCCCAAAGTGATCCCGATTTAGTCTGAGAAAGTGCCCCGACATTTATCGGTCTTTCCACGTTACCACCAAATGGCGGCAATGTTGGATCTTGCCATTGAGCAGAAACAAAACTTATCCCCAACGTAAGAATAGAAGCCAAAATGATTACCTTAAGACTAGTTAAATATTTGTTGAACTCATTCATATTGATAATTAGTAAAAATAAAAATAAATTTCAAAAATTAATTATTGAGTCAGTTTGCGTTCAATTTCTTTTTTTTCTCCTAGTGAAAGCTCTCTGGTTTCAGACCCCAAAACCCTCTCTATGTTTTCCAGTTCTTCCAACCCAAGGTTTCTTTTAGCCCACCCGGCCAATAACTTACCTTCGATTTCTGTCTTGTCTTCTTCGGAAAGGCGCCCTTCCTCAACAGAAACAAAAAAATCAGTTTCTTTCCTAATTATAACAAGAAGGGTAATAATCGCTATCACCACTATAATAATAAAAGCCAACCAGTATATTCTAATTTTTTTACTATTTTTTTCGATTTCTTCTATATAGGTTTGATGAGACATAGTTGATTTTTTCTAAATTTCTTTAAAGAATACCTTAACACCGACAGGAGCGTCGCAGACAGCCTCGCCTAGTGCCCCATCGCTGTTTGATACTTTAACATATGCCAATTTCAAACCTGGAGAAAAATAAGTTTTCTCCATAGTTTGGCACTCTTCGGATGGTTGACCTTTGCAAGTGGATCCCGGAGGACCCCAAGAAAAAAGTTCACCACCGAGAGCTTCTCCTTCGGCAATTTCGGCGACCCAAGTCACCGTACCAAAAATCCAAAGTTCTCCCGTAGCTTCACAGGTGACTTTCGGAGGAGGAGCGGCACTTTCGTCTACCACTCTGAATCTAATAGTGGTTTCTCTTTCCACTCCGCTTAGATTTGATACTCCCGTGACTACAAAAGAGTAATCCCCCAAAGGGACACTGCCACTAACATATATTCGCAAGAGACTTGAGCAGTCAGGAGGAATCAAACAAGGATTATCGGTTTCAATGCTTATACTGATTGAGCCCGTCGGAGGTAAAATCGGAGCGGCACTTATTGAAATCTGCTCTGCCTCGCCTTTAAGATAAATTCTTTGGACACTGATATTCCCAATATTGCCTCGTGGTATTTGAAGTTCAAAATTTGGACTAATGTTAGTTAGTTTGTAGTCCAAAGGTTCTGGTTCAGGAGCCACACCGTATCTGACATCTACAAAATTAATCCAACCGATGACATCCCCGCCCCAAGCTTTGCCGACCAAACGATTATTTACAAATGTGACCCCCAGAGAACCGTCCGGCGTCGGGGACGGATGGTTAGCCCCCGACAAACTAATCCAACCGTCCCAGCCATCAGTTTGGGACGACATAGAACTACAGTCGCCTCCTATTGTCCCCGCACAAGCTCTAGCCCAGCCAGTAACCAAGCCTTGCGGCGAACCGCCAGAAAAAGCGACTGTAGCGTTGGCGCTTAGCGTTCCGTCGCCTACCGGGAATTGAGATAAACCACCGAATTTAATCCAACCTATGTTAGAAGACCAGGCGGCGCCAGTCATTGCTCCGGTCGATTCATTGACAGAAACAGAATAGTTCGGGCCTTGGCAAGTTTCTCCTCCTTCCGAGTCAAGCTCGCAATTATTAAAACTGATCCAACCAATATTAGAAGACCAAGCAGCACCGTAAAGCTTCACACTAGAAGGACCAAGAGCGGCAAAAACAACAGCCGGGACAAAAACAAAAAAAGAAAGTAAAAGAGAGAAAAATATCACCGACAAGAAATGTCTTTTGATTTTTAAAAGCATTACTTTTATTGTACAACATCCGTACTAAAATCAAATTTAGTACAAGCTGATAAGTACTGGAGCGGCAACTCTACCGTTTAAATTTTTCCTGGTACAGCTTCCGCCCTCTTTCAAAAGCTTCTTTGGCTGCTTTCTGGTTCTTGAATCCTAAAACTTTTACTTCTTTTTCTTGCAATTTTTTATATGTTGAAAAAAAATGTTCAAGTTCCTTTAGGGTATGCTTGTTCAAATCGGAAATGTCGTTGACATCTTCAAAACGAGGATCGTCACAGGGCACAGCTATAACTTTGTCATCAGCTTCACCATCGTCGAGCATATTCATCAAAGCAACCGGCTTCACTCGGACCAAAATACCGGTTAAAAGAGGGTAAGTAGTCAAAACCACCACATCCAAGGCGTCGTTGTCATCCCAAAGAGTTTGCGGAACAAAGCCGTAATCAAAAGGATAATCTTGAGCAGTATGCATCGTCCGGTCAAGAGCGATCAAGCCCGTTTCTTTGTCTATTTCGTATTTATTTTTTGACCCCTTGGCGATTTCTATTATGGTATTTATTTTACCTGCCTCGCCGGGTTCAATGTCATGCCAAAGATTCATCCCGTTAGTGGTAGGAAATGCTTTTGAGCATTTCCGTACTGCTTATTAAGTTTTATAAAAAAGCGACCTCTATATTTATTTTTTAAAAAGAATAATTTATTCATAACTCTAAAACCACTAACGGGATTCATAAATTTTTATTACAAATTATGTAACTTACGACTTCATAATAGCTCATCTCCGGAAAATTTGGAATTATGCTTCCAATTTATCATTTTTCACCTCTGTTTCACCGGTAGTGCTAGCTTCTGCCAGATTTTCTCCTTTGATAGAGCGGATATCGATTTTCCAACCGGTCAGCTTAGCGGCCAATCTGACATTTTGTCCACCTCGACCTATAGCTAGAGATTGCTGATCTTCAGTTACAAAAACCAGAGCTTTTTTTTCTTCCTCTTCGATTTTGACTTCTACCACTTTAGCTGGAGATAAAGCATCTTCAACAAATCTTTTAGGATCTTCAGACCATTCTATAATATCAATCTTCTCGCCCCGAAGTTCGCTCATAACTGTCGAGACCCTGACGCCACGCTGTCCTACCATCGAGCCAACAGCATCTATATGTTCGTCGCTTGAAGCAACTGCCACTTTGGAACGGGAGCTAGCTTCCCTAGCTATCGCTTTTATAATTACCACACCACTTGCGATCTCTGGCACTTCCATAAGAAATAGTTTCTCCAAGAATTTAGAACTTGAACGAGACAAGCGAAGGAATATACCTCTGGGATTTTCTTCCACTTTGTATAAATAAGCTCTTATTCTCTCCCCTTGTGAAAACCTTTCTCCGGGGATTTGGTCTTCAAAAGACACGATTCCTGTTGCTTTACCAACGTCAACAAATATACTGCCTCTCTCTATTCTCTGGACTATGCCGTTTATTATTTCCCCTTCTTGTTCGCCGTATTCTTTGAGGACGGCTACCTTTTCCGCTTCTCTAATTTTTTGAATAATAACTTGTTTGGCGGTTTGGGAAGCAATTCGGCCGAAATCCCTCTTTGCTTCCAAAGGAAAAACGATTTCTTCACCCAAAGTAGCATCTTTTTTAATTTTTTGAGCATCTGACAACCAAATGTGGTGCTCAGGATTAAATAACTCCTTAGCTGGAATTGAACCATCTTTGTCGGACACCTCTCCGGCTTCTGATCGAACAGCGGAAGAAATACCTCCCGCACCTTCCTTGGACTTCTCAAATTCCTCTTTGGTCGCCACCATTGTCGACTCGTCAACAACTATTTTAATCTGTAAAAATTCAACTTGACCGTCTTTGGGGTCGAACTTTGCTTTAATTATCTGGCCTCGACTGCCATATTCTTTTTTGTAGGCTGTAGCCAAAGCCCATTCTATGGCCTCTATAGTCTTTTCTTTGGGTATCCCTCTTTCTTCTTCAAGCTGGTGAAGGACTGAATTTATAACTTTCAAGTCAAACATGCCAATTTTGTTTATGAGCAAAGCGAATAATTATAAAATTGTGCACCCTGTTAAATACAAAATCTTTGATTTTGTCCTTTCGCCAAAGGCGAAAGATTTAACAGGGTTAAGAAAAATATAATCGCTTATTTCATTCGCTCGTTACTTTTCTAAAAAATTAGGTTCGCCACAAGGCGAACCACAATAAGAGTCTTATGATAGCTCAAATCAATAATCTAGTCAACCTTATCAACAGGTTGCGGTAAAAGAAAAAAGTGTATAATAAAAATGAGCGTCAGTTTGCTCAATAAATACGGTCTTTAATGCTATTTATGAATAGCCGAGGGTTTTTAGTTTTTAATATTAATAATTTAATTAGCACCACCTTTCCGAAACTTTAAAAAAGATAAAGAAAGTTGGTGAGAACATGGACAACAATGAACAAAGCATGACATCTCCTCAAAAGAACCCTACTTGGGGACCAGCCATTGGTTTAATAATAATTCTTCTGCTGATCGTAGCGGGAAGCTTGTATTTCTTTAAAACAAATCCCGAAACAGAAAACGTCGCGCCTTTGGAAGAGCAGACTAACGAATTAGAAGGATCTCTTGAGATGGAAACCGACTTAACTGACACGGAAACAGAAAATCTTGACGAAGATCTAAAGCAAATAGAGACAGATCTCTAAAATTTATCCTCACAAAAAATGATTGACCCCCTCTTCTACCGCTCAAGCGGACTAAATGAAGGGGGGGTTGATTATTTATAGTAAAAAAGAAACAAAATGAAAACCGATATTCAATTTGGAAACATCAAAATATCTCGGCTGAAAAACTCTGAAATCGAAATAACAGGAGAAATAAGCAAAGAAATTATCGAGGGCTACAGGAAAGAAACCCTGGCCGAAATTACTGAAAATATTGAGATCCCTGGGTTTAGAAAAGGCCAGGTGCCAGAAAAAATGGTAGCCGACAGAGTCGGTGAAATGGCTATTTGGGGAGAAATGGCCGAAATGGCCCTAAAAGATGGTTACCCAAAACTTATAACCGAACACAAAATTGATATTATCGGGAGACCGGAAATCACTATCACTAAGCTAGCACCCGGCAATGATCTTAGTTTTAAAATAAATGCAGCCGTATTTCCAGAAATCCGCCTAGGATCTTATTTAAATATCGCTAAAAAGATTTTCTCCGGAAAAAACACTGAATTTACAGTTGACGAAAAAGAGGTAGATAAAGTTTTGTCTAAAGTCAGCGAGCAACAAAAAACAGAGACCGGGCAAGTGCCGGAACTTAACGATGAATTCGCCCGTTCACTCGGTAATTTCAAAGATTTAGAACATCTAAAGAAACAGATCGGAGAAAACTTACAGTTAGAGAAAGAAAGAAGAGAGAAGGATAAAAAAAGAATGGAAGTAATGGAAGATATTATAAAAAATTCAGAAATTGAAATGCCTAAAATATTAGTAGAGGGAGAATTAGAAAGAATGACCACTCAATTCAGAGAAGAGTTGGAAATGGCTGGTGCTGATTTCGATGAATATTTAGGAAAAATCAAAACCACCCAAGAAAAATTAAGAGAGGAATGGAGACCACAAGCCGAGAAAAGAGCAAAAATCCAATTGATTCTTAACAAAATATCAGATGAACAAAAAATAAAACCGACCGAGAAAGAAATCGAGGGAGAAATAGAAAAAATCGTCTCGGCCTATCCCGAAGCTAATCGGGAAAGAGCGAGAATTTTTGTGGAAACAATTCTCAAGAACGAAAGCGTTTTTAAGCTTTTGGAAGAACAAAAATAAAGTAATCCCTTTATCATCCCGGCGCCAACCCCTGCTAGAAACCTGAAGCGCCGGGATAAGAGAAGAAGTTACAATAAAAAACGAAAATTGGGGATAACTTGCTTTTTGATTGCTTAAAAGATTCTAAAATTATTACGGCCTTGGGGCCGTTTTATTATTAAATTTAAGGTGGTAAGACATACGAATCACCTAAATAAGTTTCGATATGAAAAAATCTAGCGAAAAATTAAGCGGTGGATTTACTCTTATAGAAGTTTTAATAGTGATCGCCATCCTCGTTCTTATTGCCGGGATCGTAATTGTTTCAATAAATCCGGCCAGGCAATTTTCTCAGGCCCGGGATGCTCAAAGACTCGTTGATGTAAGTTCCATATTAAATTCGATTGGGCAAAATATCATAGAGAATAAAGGAATTTTTATGTGTGAAGGGCAAGAAAAAGTCATTTCTGACGAAGTCAAAACCATTAAATCACCCGAAGACGCGGACGGCATAGATTTGTACGACTGTTTAGTACCAAAATATTTAGTTGAAATGCCGGTAGATCCGAAAGACGGCTCCCTGCCTGACAGCGGAGGCAACTACAACACTCTCTACACTATAGAAAAAGTAGAGGAGGGACGAATAAAAATAAGCGCGACAGCAGAGATCGCAGAAAATTCCCCGATTAGCGTCACCCGATAAGTAAGAAAAAAGTTACAAAAGAAAAAGACAGCCTTATTGCTGTCTTTTTCTTTGCCCGGTAGATCTTTGATTATCAAATTTGAGCAAGTATTTGGCAGGATTTTTATCCAAGTCGACAAAATCATCAGCTGCTTCTATAAGCCGGCCCGAAGAAGAACGGCCGAAAGCCGCAACTTCCACTTGGCAGCCTTGGTTGACTTTCAAGTACTCAACAAGAGGCACAAAATCTCCATCTCCGGAAATTAAAACCACAGTATCGAGTTTGGGAGCAAATTTTATAGCATCGACAGCAATACCGACGTCCCAATCACCCTTTTTAGCTCCACCCACGAAGACTTGCAGATTCTTAGTTTTAGTTTCAATCCCCAATTTAACCAATGCATCAAAAAAAGCTTTTTCTTCGCCAGATTCGGTAGTTATGACATAGGCAATAGCTCTGATTAAAAGTCGGCCGGCGACCACATCCTTCAAAACTTGTCCGAAGTTTACTCTGGATTTATATAAATTTTTAGCGCTATGGTAAAGATTTTGAGTATCAATAAATACTCCCACTTTCTGATGCGCGTGTTTTATTACAGACATGAATAAATTATGACTTACAAGTTGAAACTTTAAGCTTTCTTTTTCAAACCGAGTTTACGCATCAATGACCTATAGCGAGCAGGATTTTTTTTCAAAATGTAGTTCATTTGTTTTTGTCTCTTGGCAACCAAGCCTAAAAGACCTCGGCGGGAATGAACGTCTTTGTTATTTTTTTTGAGATGTCTCGATAATTCCTCGATTCGGCTAGTCAAAACAGTTATCTGGACTTCTGGTGAACCAGTATCAGTATCATGGACTTTTGCAGCCTTTATAATTCTTTGTTTTTTCGTTTTTGTAAGCATGATGTACGATTCTAGCATAAAATCCAAAGAAGTGCAACACAAATATAGGATTAATATGTCCTTCCCTTCAAGGTTTTTAGAAGATTCTGCACTTGACGAAGGCTAGTTTTTAGGGGTATTATCCAAAAGGATGTCCTTTGTCATTGTTACGAAGACCCGAACAAGGGAGGGAGAAAGGTTAAGAAGTGTTTTTTGTAACTGAAATATGAGCATTTCCTTCGTGGGAAGTGCCGGAAAATCTCAACAACCCTTTCTAGAGGAGAAACCATGAAAAACAGGAAAGGTGTGATTGCTCTGACGATTCTCGTTGCAGCAGTTGCTTGCGGTTCGACCTCGCTTTCTGTTTTGCCGATGACGCCAAAGCTACCCGATCTAGCTCGTTCGGGCAGTCTGCCTTTGTACCGGCCCGCGGGAGAGACCGAACGGCCGGGAGAAGGAAACATGCTCGGGCCAGCAAGCCTGTCTGAAGAAACGGCGCCGACGGCGCAGGTCATCGAGGAGCCAGTTTTGGTGAACGTTCTTGTTCTCTACCCAGAAAATGACCGAGGTATTATGTATTACTGGGGAATTCCCCGAGACAGCATCGTCAGAGGAAAAAAAGGGAAAAGATCGTCTTTCCTTTACGAGGGAAAAGAAGTACTGACAACAGGCGTCGTCCTTGAAAGCCGAATCAGCTACCATCTTTCTGATTTTGAGACTTCGAAGCAATATGTCGATGTTTACCAGACCACTTCTTCCCGAAATATCCCCATCGGAAAGAGGGTCTGCAGCAGAATGATTTTCAATGTCCCCGGTGATGATACTTCTGTCTTTGTTTGCTTGGCTGAAATTGACGGCGCAGAGACAATGGTTATGGAGCTAAACGAGTTCCTCATCACTCCGGTCGAAGGAAACATCGAAGAATCTCTGATTTCGAGTAATTTCTGAGTCGTAGCTCACTCGTGGACTTTCCAATCACCTGCCACCCCTAACAACAAAGCAAGGGAGAACTCATGAACACCAAACGCCTTCTTCTCGTTCCGATCATTCTTTGTACTGTCCTCATCTTGACCGGCTGTTCGACCAGCAACGTCGGTCAAGCCAAAAGCCAGGAATTCGAAAGAACACCTGGCGGCATAGAGGCCATTCCAGTTGAACTCAAAGATCCCTTCGGGCAAAATCTGATGATCTATGCGGTCCGAGAAGATGATGGAAACGGAGGGTACAAGACCAGTTACTTCCCCTTCGGAGGCAACGGATTCTTTACCACAATCGGACCGGCTACAGCTGGCGCCATTGGATTTTGGGCCGGCATGGAGGCTCTTGATCCCGACATGACCAATGTTTCGGCCACTGGCGGCAATGCCAGTTCCGATCAAAGCCAAAGCCAGCGCGGCTCTAACAGGGGTCGCCAAGGCCAAAAACAAGGCCAAAACGGCTCTAACAGCGGAGAATCTGGCACTTCCGGATACAAGAATCTTGATCCGCCGAGTTCCCAAGAAAAGCCGTAATTCGTAACAAGAACAAGTTCTACAACCCCGCCTACCGTAGGTTGGGTTTTTTTTTATATTCATTGTTATAATTCTTGTAACATTCAAATTATGGAAAAAAAATTAAATCAAAATACAAAAAAAATAATCTGTTGGAATGTAAATGGCTTGCGCGCTTGTCACCGAAAAGGTTGTTGGAACCAGATTATAAAAATGAATCCTGATATTATTTGTTTGCAAGAAACTAAGTGTCTGCCGGAACAATTACCGGAAGAAGTGGTCAATGTTCCCGGATATTTTTCGTACTTTACTTGGCCATACGAAAAAAAAGGCTACAGCGGGGTCGCCTTTTTCTCTAAAGAAAAACCTTTAAAAGTGGAAAGAGGTATGAAAGTTCTCGAGTTTGATACCGAAGGTCGCTTAATTGTGGCCTATTTTAAGGACTTTGTGCTTTTAAACGTTTACTTCCCCAACGGCGGAGGCGGCCCTGTTCGATTGAAATACAAGCTTGATTTTTACGATATTTTTCTCAAATTTATTGAAAAGCTAAAAAAAGAAAACAAAAAAATAATATTTTGCGGCGATATAAACACCGCTCACAAAGAAATTGATTTGGCCAGACCTAAAGAAAATGAAAAAAATACAGGCTTTCTCCCAGAAGAAAGAGCTTGGATCGACAAAGTTATAGAGAAAGGATATGTCGATATTTTTCGGCATTTTTATCCAGACAAAAAAGAAATTTACACTTATTGGGATATGAAAACTTTGGCCAGAGACAGAAATGTCGGCTGGCGAATAGACTATTTTTTTGCAAGTGAAGATCTAACCCCAAATTTAATGTCCATGGAAATACTGGACAATGTTTACGGCTCTGATCATTGCCCTCTTTCTTTGATTACGAAAGTCTGATATAAAAAAACATAAAGGACAGTTATCCACAGCTTTGTCCTTTACAAATTTTTTGTCCTTTATAACAAGTTATAATAGGAGAGGATGTCTTTTATCGACTAAGATAAAGGATATTGTTCATTCAAAATTTGAGGGCAGGCTCCTCTCAAAGAAAGAAGGGCTGGTCGTTCGATCGCCCAACGTACATACCAACAACTTCACTCTCCTTTGTTAAAGGGTATCGTACTCGGCGCTTGATCTTCTATCTGGCCTTTGCTTTCAACCCTCCGACACTTCGGAGGGTTTTTGTTACTTGTGAAACTAAAGTTTTAAGTTATTTAACCCAATACTTGTTTCTTATTTCAGTTATTTTCTTTTTTTCCTCCTCGCCTTTTCTATCTTTGGCGGCTTTTCCTAGTTTGTGAAGCTCTTTTATAGGTAGTTTAGATAGTTCGACAGCTCGGTTTCTTGTGTAACCTTCCTCATTTAACGCTGGATTGTCTAGGATTTCATCTAAGAGAATATGCAGGATGAAACCAATCTCTGGACCTGGCTTTAATCCGGTTATTTCCATTATTTTATTACCGTCTATTTTAATCATCGATACCGAGATTGGATCCGATAAAACCTCTTCAACCATTGAATTGTACTTCCTCAAGCGATAAGGGCTTTCTTTAGGTCTGCCGGTTCCTATTCGATCACAAATCCTCAAGTTCATAAGATCCCAGACTTCTTCCCTGCCTACCCTCGAAACCAACCTTCTAACTGCCGAAAGGGTGATTTTTTCGGTGTCAGAAAAAAACATATGCCACCTGACCAACTTGACTACCTTTTCGACAGTATCCTTAGAAAACCTTAGATTTTTAAGGATCTTTTCGGTTTTTCTGGCCCCGACCACATCGTGACCATAAAAAGTCCAGTCTTTCTTACTTTCTAGCCATCTTCTGGTATCGGGTTTGGCTATATCGTGAAATAAGGCAGCTAGTCTCACATGAAACTTCATTTTTTTGTCAGCTGCATGTTGTAAACTTTTAAGAAGATGCTCCCAGACTTCGAAAGAGTGAGCTTGATTTTGCTTGACGCCGACAGTTTGTTCAAGTTCTGGCACTATATACCTTAAAATCCCTAATTCTTGAGCCAAGGATAAGCCTTGGCGGGGCCGGTCAGACATTATGATTCTAATGAATTCGTCTCTGATCCTTTCCTTTGAGATCTCTTTTATAAGGCTGGAATTTAGTTTTATTGCCTCTTTAGTCTCATTGTTTGTCATGAAACCTAGTTCAGAGCTGATCCTAATTGCTCTTAACATCCTTAGACCATCTTCTTTGAACCTTTCCACTGAGTCACCGACCGCTTTTATAATTTTGTCCTTTATGTCTTTTTGTCCTTTATGAGGATCGATAATTTGTCCTTTATGAGGATCGAGAGCTATAGCATTTATAGTGAAATCTCTTCTGGCCAAGTCCTCCTCGAGCGAAACTCCAAAAGTAACTTCGTCCGGCCGACGATAGTCGGAATAACCTGTTTCGGTTCTATAAGGCGTGACTTCGATAATCTTTAGAGTTTCGTCCGAAACATCTTCATTGACTACACCGACAGTACCGAATCGATTCTCATAAAAAGTTTTCTCGAAAATTTTTATAATCTGTTCCGGTAAAGCATTTGTAGCTATATCCCAGTCTTTAGGTTTCAAATCTAAAAGAAGATCTCTAACACAACCACCTATTAAATAAGCCTCGAAACCGGCTTCATTTAGTTTTTCTGCTGTTTTCAAAACTTCTTTTGGTATTTTAAAAATTTTATTTTTCACTCGTTAATTTT